>ENA-UOYX01000650-UOYX01000650.1-food-metagenome-genome-assembly--contig:-NODE-650-length-10202-cov-619.041983_pt1 | contig 10202 bp, 10 predicted proteins | sample MGYA00249880_ERZ772718 | MGnify/ENA primary metagenome ERZ772718 (study PRJEB29005, sample SAMN08379458) | food metagenome | isolation source: cheese spiked with Escherichia coli O157 | study: EMG... | reverse complement strand
TGTTGCAGTTGTTTCATTTATTACTCAAAAATGGTTTAGTTATCGCCCAGGATGAATTATGGGTGCTATGAATATATTATATTCAGAGATATTTATTTGCATAATCTGAATGGTGTGGCCGAAAAACGTCAGCATCCTAACAGCACCAGGATTTAAGGTGAAATTAATCTTTCATCACAGACCGGTCAGTACTGCCACCAACCGGTCTTTACTTGCTCATCGTTATAATTTTGTTGGTAACAGTTCGGGAAAGTTGTTTTTCTAAATTAACAACAGAATAACTTTCTTGTTTAATGAGATTAATATTGGCAACCATTATAGCCTCCTTCCCACGGTTTAAGAGCAAACATACAACATAATGATTCATAACATACAGAGCAGTAAATGAATGATACTGACAATGATGCCAGCCCATTATCTTTGCATAATGTTTGTGAGCTATAGATTTTAAAAATATTTATGAAAAAAGTATGGCACCAGAGGGGGTTTTGACTATCAAAAATCGCTCAAACCTGAACTAAGATGATGAGTTAAGCATTATCTGCGATAATTGCCACTCAGCTCTACAAATAATATTTAAATGCTCCTGAACAGTGATGTAGCAAGACACGTATGGAGCCAACGAAGAATAAAAATTTATAGAGTTCTTATTTAATATAACCGAAATAGCCAAGGACTAATATAAATGACCTGAATGAGAGAGGCAGCACCGCCCCTCTCCATCAGCTACTCTTCTTCGTTCCCGCCCTCTTCATACGGGCCAAATGGCTTCGCGGGCAGAACGATATACGTGCCTTCAAACACTGCACCCGGCGTCTCGTCGCCAAAGATTTCAACTTGCATCTGCACCCGTGCTTTTCGTCCGCGCGCCAGACGGTCGAGATCGCCGCTTAAGGCACCAAGGTCGGCTACCGCATGAGGTTTACCGCTAATCGGCTTGCTGTAGCGGATATGCGCATCCGCCAGAATAATCGTTCCGCCGAGATGGCGTTCGCGCAGCATCAGCCAGATAAGCCCCCAACCGGTGAGCGTCGCCAGCGAGAATAAACTCCCGGCAAACAGCGTATGGTGCGGATTCTGATTGCCGGTTTCCGGCATGGTGGTGATAAATTTTTGCCCGGTATATTGTTGAATACGCACGCCCATTTTTTCACTAAGCGGGATATGTTCGTACCACGCCTGTTGCAGCTGCGCGCACCAGTCGCCGCGATGCAAAATATCATCCAGAGTGGCGACGGGCTTAATCATCAAAAAATGGCGAATCGGCGTGGTGGTTGGCGTGGTGATTTCTCCCTGATTAACAAACCCCAGCTTGGCGAAAAACTCCACCGCGTCTTCACGGGCGCTACAGGTCACGCGCTTAACGCCTTCCTGACGCGCCACCGACTCCAGGGTCATCGCCATCAGCGTTCCTAACCCTTTGTCCTGCACGTCCGGGTGAACGGCCATAAAGCGAATGGACGCTTCATTGTCGGCATTAATATACAGTCGGCCTACCGCCACCAGATTACCCTGCTCGTCGACGACCATCTGGTGATGCGCCATCGCATCCCACGCGTCGCGTTCCGAACCTTTTGGTTGATGCAGGGGCTTACGCAACATTTCCCAGCGAAACTGATAGTAACGCTCTAATTCTTCTTCTGTTTGTGGAACCCGAAGGTGATACATAGCGATACTCTCTCTTGTTTCCCGTGACAACCCTGGAAGCTGGCTCATACCTGCAACCAGAATGTCACGGGGCCATCATTGACCAGCGATACCTGCATATCGGCAGCGAAGCGTCCTGTTTGCGTGTTCATCTCTTGCTGACGGCAGCGTTCGACGAAATAGTCATATAACGCCTCTGCGCGATCCGGTGATGCGCCTTTGGAGAAACTTGGACGCATCCCCCGTTCGGTATCTGCGGCGAGGGTAAACTGGGAAACCACCAGCACACTGCCGCCCGCCTGTTGCACGTTGAGATTCATCTTGCCTTCGGCATCGCTAAAGATGCGGTAGCCGAGCACACGCTCGCACAGACGGTTTGCTTTCTGTTCGTCGTCATCCTTTTCGACACCCAATAACACCAAAAGTCCCGCGCCAATTTCGCCCGTCACTTCTCCCTCCACGGTGACGCTGGCACGGGTTACGCGTTGAATTAATGCAATCATGGTTCGTCGTCTTCTTCTTGTTCAGCTGCTTGTTTTAGTTTGCGGTATTCCCCGAGAGTGACAGTAATTTCCGCGCCAAGCAAGACGATACACCATGTCCAGTAGACCCAAACAAAGAGAATGGGGATCACCGCCAGCACACCGTAAATGAGCTGATATGACGGGAACATGGTGATATAAAGCGCGAAACCTTTCTTTCCTGCTTCGAACAGGAGCGCGGCGACAAACGCGCCGACAATCGCGTCGCGGTTAGGTACGCGGATGGTAGGAACAATGCTGTACAGCAACCAGAAGGAGATCCACGACAACAGCAGCGGAAAAATACGCAGCACGTTGTCGATGACAGTATTGAGATCGCTCGCCCAGCGCAGGGAGAGCAAATAGGAACTGATCGCCAGACTGGCCCCTGCCAGCAGCGGCCCCAGCGTTAAAATCATCCAGTACACGGCGAACGAGTAAATTTTTGGTCGCGCTCGTTTACTGCGCCAGATGGTATTCAACGCGCTATCGATGGAGTACATCAGCAATAACGCGGTGACGATCAGCCCGCACGCCCCAACGGCGGTCATCTTGTTGGAATTGGCAACAAATTGTTCGATATACCGCTGAATAACATCGCCAGTAGCAGGCAGAAAGTTGGCAAAAATAAAGTGACGTAACTGAATGCTGACGTCGGAAAACATGGGAAAAGCGGCGAAAAGCGCAAAAACAACGGCAACCAGCGGCACTAATGAGAGCAACGACACATAGGCAAGGTTACCTGCCAGGGTTGTCATATTGTCCTCATCAATGCGTTGCCAGAGTAGTTTTAGCCAGGCCCATAGTGGACGGGTACGGTGCCTGGCTTTGTCCTGAATGGTTTTTAGCATAACACCTTCGCGAAATAGTCCGGGATGGTGGTTTTATCTTTCACCAGAATACTGGTAATGCCCAGCTGATTGGCTCCTTCTATATTATCGGCGTTATCGTCGAAAAAGACCGTATCGCTGGGTGAAAAACCTTCCGCCTGCAAAACATGCTGGTAAATTCGTGCTTCAGGTTTGCGCATCCCCAGATCTTGCGACAGATAGATATGGTCAGCAGCATCACGAATTTCCGGGTATTCTTCCGGCCAGAAGGTGGTATGCAGGCGGTTGGTATTGGAAAGCACCACCACGCGATGCCCCTGCTCACGCAGTTTATGCATGATGGCGATCACTTCCGGGCGCAGCGCAACAAACACCGCCTGCCAGCCGTGAGAGAACTGCTCGTAGCTTAGCGGTAGAGCCATCTCATGACACAGCGCCTCTGCGAACGCTTCGTCGCTAATTTCCCCACGCTCATGCTGATGAAACGCCTCCCCCATATGAAAACTCTTCTTAAGCGATGCCAGCGGAATACGCGTTAAATCGCTCCAGGCTCCCAGCACACGGTTAAAGTCGATATCGACAATCACATTACCTAAATCAAAGATATAGAGCATTTTTGCCTCCTTTCGCGCCACAAGAAATTAACTGTAGCGGGAAAGGATGGGTTTGGCTATGTGGCAATAAGGGTAATCTTGTGATGCTGATTGCGAAAAAGCAGAGTAATTTCACTGGCTTTTTCGCAATAGATGAATGGTTAAGATTCCGGTGTAAATTGCCAACGAGTTTCGATGACCAGCGGCTTATCTGATGTCACCAATTCCGGCGTTAGATTTATTGCGTTAGGTGCCTGAGTAAGCGGGTTAACACAGGTGGCATCGGGCTGTTTATCAAATACCACCAGACTGTTTGCAGAAGAGGTCATGGTCATCGTGAGTTTACCAGGCCACAGTAACTTAACCTTCACCCCGTCATAAAAACCAAAACAGTCATCCCAAGGACCAGCTTGAGGAGAGATGCGATTTCCAGTTGGCAGTTCATCACTACCCGCTTCTTCTTGCCAGTCCGCATCAAAAAGCACCTGCAACGATTCTGTATTTTGCGAAGTCAGCTTTTTCGCAAACCACGGATGCCAGCCTGCAGAGGCCGGGAATGTATCGGCATATGAATGGACTTCCAGTTGCAAAACCAGCGCATCGTTCTCCAGCAAAAAAGTCTGAATCACTTCCCCTTGCCAGGGCCACGGTGAAGCCAGGGGCATACGTAAAGTCAGGGAATCTGCTGTTTTGTCGATGATTTCCCACGTTGAGTAACAAGCCATACCATGCAACGCATGTGGTGGTTTATTGGCGGGTAAAGAATAACATTGCCCACCAGCATTCAGCGTCGCATTCCCCAGTCGCCCTGCCCACGGCACCATTGGGAAACAGCCATACTGAAAAGCTCTGCGCTGCGGCTGCCATTGGCGTAATACTTCAGAACCAAATGCCTTTAACGAGGTTGGTAATGACTCCAACTTATTGATAGTGTTTTATGTTCAGATAATGCCCGATGACTTTGTCATGCAGCTCCACCGATTTTGAGAACGACAGCGACTTCCGTCCCAGCCGTGCCAGGTGCTGCCTCAGATTCAGGTTATGCCGCTCAATTCGCTGCGTATATCGCTTGCTGATTACGTGCAGCTTTCCCTTCAGGCGGGATTCATACAGCGGCCAGCCATCCGTCATCCATATCACCACGTCAAAGGGTGACAGCAGGCTCATAAGACGCCCCAGCGTCGCCATAGTGCGTTCACCGAATACGTGCGCAACAACCGTCTTCCGGAGCCTGTCATACGCGTAAAACAGCCAGCGCTGGCGCGATTTAGCCCCGACATAGCCCCACTGTTCGTCCATTTCCGCGCAGACGATGACGTCACTGCCCGGCTGTATGCGCGAGGTTACCGACTGCGGCCTGAGTTTTTTAAGTGACGTAAAATCGTGTTGAGGCCAACGCCCATAATGCGGGCAGTTGCCCGGCATCCAACGCCATTCATGGCCATATCAATGATTTTCTGGTGCGTACCGGGTTGAGAAGCGGTGTAAGTGAACTGCAGTTGCCATGTTTTACGGCAGTGAGAGCAGAGATAGCGCTGATGTCCGGCGGTGCTTTTGCCGTTACGCACCACCCCGTCAGTAGCTGAACAGGAGGGACAGCTGATAGAAACAGAAGCCACTGGAGCACCTCAAAAACACCATCATACACTAAATCAGTAAGTTGGCAGCATCACCTCACTTGCGATATCAAGTAAATCAGCAGGCAACACTCTTTCCAGCCGCATATTTAAATGAAAGGCATAAGCATGTAAATAAAGAGGAAGAGTGTCGACACGTTGTAGAATCTTTCTTGCGTTATTTATTGTCACCATAAAACACCTACAGATTAATGATGAGGTCTACGGCCTCAAATCGCCAATATTCAATATCTATCTGGACAATATTGCCTTGCTGGTCGGCGCGATGCTTTTCAATTAAGATCGCTGGCATACCCGCAGAACCGCCAAGATACTTGCTGATATCGCCCGGCATTCTGACGGGTTTGAAAATCAATTTTTTTACTACCGTCTCTTTTTGGTAGCACTTTTCCCAGACTGCAGAAAATGAGTGGTTTTCAAGTTGTTCAATAAAACCCGGAGCAACTTCAGGATTAATATATGTTTCGTGATAGAAAACTTTATGTCCTTCCAGCGCCCCCCAGCCGGTGATGCGATAGAGTTCAGTTGATGGCGTCACTGCAATCAGTGGCGCGAGCGTCTCGGGAATATCGCTGGTACGGTTTTTCTCGGTAAACCCCCAGGAAGGCTCTCGCCCTTGCTCAATTGCGGCCCGCTGAAAGCTCGCCGACAGCTCCGGACTGTAATTAAATCGCGGCTGGGTCACGAACCACCCCTTACGATCCTTACGGAAGATTTTGGATTCTGCCTCGAGGTTCAACAACGCCTGGCGCAGCGTCATACGTTTAATGCCCAGCAGTTCTCCCAGCTCTCTTTCTGAAGGGAGTTTTCCACCCGGCGTGGTGATGCCATCTTTCAACCACCGATCCAGTTTCTCTTTTGCATTTTCTACGGTGGATTGATTCTCCGCCATTGTTTAATCCTTTTGGTTTAAACCAGATGAAGCATCTTACGCTTACGCCAAAAAAGAAAGCAATTAACGGTGTATGACTTTGCAGATAATTGTGACAAAGCTCTCTATTGACGTAATCACAGACTTATAAGGGAGATACTCGCATTGGTGTGCGCTCACGACAGGCAAAAAAAAACCTGCCATCGCTGGCAGGTTTTTTATGACTAAAAAACGAAATTAATCGTCTTTCGGTGCGCGGTTGGCGCGACGACGATCGTTTTCCGTCAGGTGACGTTTACGAATACGGATAGAGGTCGGAGTCACTTCTACCAGTTCGTCATCATCGATGAACTCCAGAGCTTGTTCCAGAGTCATGCGGATAGGCGGAACCAGAACAACGGCTTCGTCAGTACCGGAAGCACGCATGTTGGTCAGTTTCTTACCGGTCAGGCAGTTTACAGTCAGGTCGTTAGAGCGGCTATGAATACCGATAATCTGACCTTCGTAAACTTCTGCACCGTGACCGAGGAACAGCTTACCGCGATCCTGCAGACCGAACAGCGCGAACGCGACCGCTTTACCCTGACCGTTAGAGATCAGTACGCCGTTCTGACGCTGACCCACTTCACCCGGACGTACGTCGTCGTAGTGGCTGAAGGTGGAGTACAGCAGACCAGTACCGGAAGTCATGGTCATGAACTCAGAACGGAAGCCAATCAGACCACGGCTTGGGATCACGTAGTCGAGACGTACGCGGCCTTTACCGTCTGGATTCATGTTTTTCAGGTCGCCTTTACGTTCGCCCAGCGCCTGCATTACAGAACCCTGATGCTGTTCTTCAACGTCCAGAGTCACGTTTTCATATGGCTCTTGTTTACGACCGTCGATTTCACGGAAGATAACTTTCGGACGGGATACCGCCAGTTCGAAACCTTCACGACGCATGTTTTCGATCAGAACAGACAGGTGCAGTTCGCCACGACCAGAAACGCGGAACGCATCGGCGTCTTCGGTTTCTTCTACGCGCAGCGCAACGTTGTGTACCAGTTCTTTGTTCAGACGATCCAGGATCTGACGAGACGTTACGAACTTACCTTCTTTACCGCAGAACGGCGAGGTGTTAACGCAGAAGAACATAGAAACGGTCGGCTCATCAACGGAGAGTGCCGGCAGCGCTTCAACGTTTTGCGTGTCGCAAACGGTGTCAGAAATGTTCAGTTCGCCAAGGCCCGTGATCGCAACGATATCGCCAGCTTCCGCCAGGTCGGTTTCGATACGTTCCAGACCGAGGTGGCCCAGCACTTTACCGACTTTCGCGTTGCGGGTTTTGCCTTCGCTATCGATGATAGTGACCTGCTGGTTCGGCTTCACTTTACCGCGCTTGATGCGGCCAATGCCGATAACGCCAACATAGCTGTTGTAATCGAGCTGAGAAATCTGCATCTGGAACGGACCGTCAAGGTCAACGTCCGGCGCAGGAACGTGGTCAACAATCGCCTGGTACAGCGGGGTCATGTCTTCCGCCATATCTTCGTGGTCCAGACCCGCGATACCGTTCAGCGCAGAAGCGTAAACGATCGGGAAGTCCAGCTGCTCGTCGGTCGCGTCGAGGTTAACGAACAGGTCGAATACCTGATCCACAACCCAATCAGGACGCGCGCCAGGGCGGTCAACTTTGTTGATAACAACAATCGGCTTCAGGCCGTAAGCAAACGCTTTTTTGGTTACGAAGCGCGTTTGCGGCATCGGGCCGTCAAATGCGTCAACCACCAGCAGCACTGAGTCTACCATGGACATTACACGTTCAACTTCACCACCGAAGTCGGCGTGCCCCGGGGTATCAACGATGTTGATACGGTAATCATTCCATTTGATAGCGGTGTTTTTCGCGAGGATGGTAATCCCACGCTCTTTCTCCAAATCGTTGGAGTCCATCACGCGCTCTTGGGTTTCGGCACGAGAGTCGAACGTACCGGATTGTTGGAGCAGCTTGTCTACCAGGGTGGTTTTACCATGGTCTACGTGCGCGATGATGGCGATATTACGCAATTTTTCGATCACAACTTTGCCTCAGGCATTAGAAATAGCGCGTTATTGTACACGGATTAATCGCACTACAAAACAGGATCACAAACATCCTCCGCAAACAAGTATTGCAGAGTCCCTTTGTGATCGCTTTCACGGAGCATAAAAAGGGTTATCCAAAGGTCATTGCACCAACATGGTGCTTAATGTTTCCATTGAAGCACTATATTGGTGCAACATTCACATCGTGGTGCAGCCCTTTTGCACGATGGTGCGCATGATAACGCCTTTTAGGGGCAATTTAAAAGTTGGCACAGATTTCGCTTTATCTTTTTTACGGCGACACGGCCAAAATAATTGCAGATTTCGTTACCACGACGACCATGACCAATCCAGGAGAGTTAAAGTATGTCCGCTGAACACGTACTGACGATGCTGAACGAGCACGAAGTGAAGTTTGTTGATTTGCGCTTCACCGATACCAAAGGTAAAGAACAGCACGTCACTATCCCTGCTCATCAGGTGAATGCTGAATTCTTCGAAGAAGGCAAAATGTTTGACGGCTCCTCGATTGGCGGCTGGAAAGGCATTAACGAATCCGACATGGTGCTGATGCCAGACGCATCCACCGCAGTGATTGACCCGTTCTTCGCCGACTCCACCCTGATTATCCGTTGCGACATCCTTGAACCTGGCACCCTGCAAGGCTATGACCGTGACCCGCGCTCCATTGCGAAGCGCGCCGAAGATTACCTGCGTTCCACTGGCATTGCCGACACCGTACTGTTCGGGCCAGAACCTGAATTCTTCCTGTTCGATGACATCCGTTTCGGATCATCTATCTCCGGTTCCCACGTTGCTATCGACGATATCGAAGGCGCATGGAACTCCTCCACCCAATACGAAGGTGGTAACAAAGGTCACCGTCCGGCAGTGAAAGGCGGTTACTTCCCGGTTCCACCGGTAGACTCGGCTCAGGATATTCGTTCTGAAATGTGTCTGGTGATGGAACAGATGGGTCTGGTGGTTGAAGCCCATCACCACGAAGTAGCGACTGCTGGTCAGAACGAAGTGGCTACCCGCTTCAATACCATGACCAAAAAAGCTGACGAAATTCAGATCTACAAATATGTTGTGCACAACGTAGCGCACCGCTTCGGTAAAACCGCGACCTTTATGCCAAAACCGATGTTCGGTGATAACGGCTCCGGTATGCACTGCCACATGTCTCTGTCTAAAAACGGCGTTAACCTGTTCGCAGGCGACAAATACGCAGGTCTGTCTGAGCAGGCGCTGTACTACATTGGCGGCGTAATCAAACACGCTAAAGCGATTAACGCCCTGGCAAACCCGACCACCAACTCTTATAAGCGTCTGGTCCCGGGCTATGAAGCACCGGTAATGCTGGCTTACTCTGCGCGTAACCGTTCTGCGTCTATCCGTATTCCGGTGGTTTCTTCTCCGAAAGCACGTCGTATCGAAGTACGTTTCCCGGATCCGGCAGCTAACCCGTACCTGTGCTTTGCTGCCCTGCTGATGGCCGGTCTTGATGGTATCAAGAACAAGATCCATCCGGGCGAAGCCATGGACAAAAACCTGTATGACCTGCCGCCAGAAGAAGCGAAAGAGATCCCACAGGTTGCAGGCTCTCTGGAAGAAGCACTGAACGAACTGGATCTGGACCGCGAGTTCCTGAAAGCCGGTGGCGTGTTCACTGACGAAGCAATTGATGCGTACATCGCTCTGCGTCGCGAAGAAGATGACCGCGTGCGTATGACTCCGCATCCGGTAGAGTTTGAGCTGTACTACAGCGTCTAATAGTTGAAGTTGTACTACCCGGCGCAACAACGCCGGAGGTTCAAACCAGGCCCATCTGGCGTAATTGTTGCAGCCAGTTTGAACACGGACAGCGCGCAGAACCCGGAGCGTACACTGGTACGTGAGGAGTTCGAGCACTGCCCAGGTTCAAAATGGCAAATAAAATAGCCTGATGGGACTGGTTTTTAGTTGCCGTGGAAATTTCAGCCCATCTCTGCATGGGCTTTTTTCTCCGTCAATTCTCTGATGCTTCGCGCTTT
>ENA-UOYX01000646-UOYX01000646.1-food-metagenome-genome-assembly--contig:-NODE-646-length-10223-cov-142.818155_pt1 | contig 10223 bp, 14 predicted proteins | sample MGYA00249880_ERZ772718 | MGnify/ENA primary metagenome ERZ772718 (study PRJEB29005, sample SAMN08379458) | food metagenome | isolation source: cheese spiked with Escherichia coli O157 | study: EMG... | reverse complement strand
TTGCCATAGACACCATCCCTGTCTTCCCCCACATGATGTGGGGGTTTTTTTTATCAATTACTTACATGCAATCAAAAGTAAAAACAGGTACTTATCGAAAGCTGTAAGGGTTTGGAGCGGTTTCAAAATTTCTTGAGTGTGGACACTATGTGGACACTCAGAGGGGGAAATTTATAACGTCACTCCGCCTTTTAGTGGATTCAGAGCGACGGCATTTTGCAGATAGTCAGGCGCAAGGTGCGCATAGGCCATCGTCTGCTGAATGCTCGCATGTCCCAGAATCTGTTGCAGTGCGATTATATTGCCCCCATTCATCATGAAATGGCTTGCGAATGTATGCCGCAGGATGTGGGTTGCCTGATTGGGTGGTATATCAGGTTTCACTCTGCGTAAAATCCCGCAAAATTTCTCATAATCAACTTTGAATAATTTGGCGCTGGCCTCCTCTTTAACTTTTTTCTCCAGTTCCTCAGAAATCGGCACGGTTCGCTTTTTACCGTTTTTGGTTTTCAGGAAGGTAACCCTGCAATTTGTAATCTGTGCTGGTTTTAGCGTGGCAACTTCCGTCCATCTTCCTCCGGTGCTCAGACATAAAAGCGCGACAAGTAAGTCATCACCAGCCAAAACATTTAACAGTTTTTCGATTTCTGCTTTTTCCAGGAACGTCATTTCAGGGTTGGCCTCCGCCAGTGGCGGCAGTCCGTGAATTGGGTGTTGCCCGGAAAATTCATCCAATTGAATTAATTTTGTGAACATGCCGGATAATCGGTACATGTCACGGTTTATCGTTGCGGCACTGATACCATCACGTAGTCGCATGGAACGATAATCCATCAAAGCCCTTTTGCTCATCCTGCTCACTGGTATATCACCTATGCCGCTGATGGTTTTGAGTAGATGATTAAACTCTTTTGTTCCATGCTCGTGGTTTTGCCCGTGATATTTCCACCAGATGTCCAGCAACTCACTCAAAGTCCGGCGGTCTGCTCGCTGGCCTCCCCATTCTTTCTGACTGGCATTGGCGATTGTGTATCGCTCAAATGCTAGTGCTTCAGCTTTTCTTTCGAATTTCCTGCGGATGCGTTTTCCGTCGCGACCGCGAGGTCTAATGTCCACTTCATAGCGACCATCATCGAGCTTCTTAATTGCCATAAGAAAGCCCTCCGGCGCTGTATTCACCATCTTGGTAGCAAATGGTGAAAATGTAATCTTTATATAGAGTTAGCCAATCCTTTTCGCGGAGTGGTTGGACTCTGTTGACTCTGGCCCAATGTGCGCGAGAGCCGGTGCGATTTGTCCTGCGTCCGGCGCGGTTTTATCTGTCATAAGCCATAGAGCATATTTTTGGAATGTGGGATGCATAGTGATTTTTAGCAAAGCTGTGCCACCGGGTTCAAAGTTTCCTCCTTCATATTTTTTAAGTGTGCTTAGCGGTAACTCTATGATTTCACAGAATTTTGATTGGCTTAGCCCTTCAGCCTCACGCAAGGCCTTAATCTTTTCGCTTAATTTCATTTGACATGGTGCCTATATAGGGACTAAATTCCCTCAAAACTGGAACCTATATAGGTTCCATTGATTTGAGAATAAACCAGCATCTAAACGGTTTTGAGTGGTTTAGAAAGGGCTGGATCCTATGAGGGTACCATATATGGACGCTGAAAATTATGTGATTCAGTATCCGCTTGATGCGGTTCATGTGGATAAATTTGCTGATTTATTAGGGAAGCCAAAGACAGCCGTCAGTGAAATGGTGAAGGCAAATAAATTACCAATTATTGAATTGCGTGATCCTTGCAAACCGAAGGCTCGTGCCGGTGAAAAATGGGTTTTCATTCCTGAGTTTAATCGCGCTGTACGTGAGGCGTTTTATAACCGACCGGTTGAACAGCGTGATGCATGGCTTTTGTGGATGGGGTTGTGATTATGAATGAGCCGCGTTGTATTGCTCAGTTATTGCGTAACGAAAGCCCCAGGGCGATTGACTTCACCATCACCCACGGTAAGGGGCGTAAGGGAATCATTATCCGCACCAAAAAACAGAGTCCGTTAAAAAAGGCTCTGACCTTTCTGAAAAGCCGGAGGGTATGGAAATGACAGTGATGACGCTCAATCTCGTTGAAAAACAGCCAGCAGCTATGCGCCGGATAATTGGCAAGCATCTTGCCGTTCCTCGCTGGCAGGATACATGTGATTATTATAATCAGATGATGGAGCGCGAACGGCTAACGGTTTGCTTCCATGCGCAGTTAAAACAGCGTCACGCAACGATGCGTTTTGAAGAAATGAACGACGTCGAACGTGAACGACTGGTTTGTGCAATTGATGAATTGCGTGGGGCATTCTCAAAACGCCGTCAGGTTGGCGCAAGTGAGTATGCATATATTAGTTTTTTAACAGTCAGTCAGCGTCGTACTTTATTTATGCATGCCGGATTGACTGAAAAAGAATTCAACCAGCCATACTGGCGAATTAATGAAGAATCATGTTACTGGCGTGATGCTTTATTCCGTGCATTACGTGAATTATTCAGTCTTTTTGAGTATGCACCGACAATTCTGACGTCGGTAAAACCAGAGCAATATCTGCATTAAATAATTAACCAGAGTTTTTAACGCACTTAATCGTGCGGGGCTTCTTTTTGCCTGGAGAAAGTCATGCATACAGTTTCTGAAAATCAGTGCGGTAAATACGCATTACTGCTGCAACAGGCCAGAACCGAAGCACAGGCCGACGCTGCGACGCGCTTTTCTTCTCATCTTGACGCCATGATTCGCCACATCACAAAGGCGGAGTTATCCCGCGTGGAGATAGTCGAGCTGCTCAGTCAGGAGTCGGAAAAATTTCACAATATCGGATTGTCTCGCGGGGAGGTGCTTTGATGTCCTGTTCTCGTTCGGTTGTATTACTGAATAACGCCTTAAAAATCGCCGTTATGAAAAATGGTGATTTGTCTCTTATTCAACTTGGTATTGATAAAGAGAATCGCGAAATAACTGAATCTGTTATCGCGATTTATCAGAGTGAATTAAACCTCCTGTCTGATGTGGTCAATTTACTTGTTAAACGCGCTGTATTCCACAAGCAAATTTCCTCAGTGGATGAACTGACAAAATTAACGACAGAACTCGCCAGTTATTGCGCTGATGAATTTAAGAAGCTGAACGACAAAAGGAGCTGGTAATGCCGGACAACGTGGATTTTATTCAGGAACAACAGGCTGAATTACTGGAGCGCCAGATTAACGCGGCAAGGGTAAAACATTGCGGTGTTTCTGCGCTGGTTTGCGAAGAGTGTGACGCGCCAATACCTGCTGCCCGTCGTGCGGCTTATCCGTCAGCCACGCGTTGTGTTTCCTGTCAGTCAGTCTTTGAAGCAAAAAACAAACATTACCGGAGAACGGCATGAGTATTCGTATTGAAATTGGCGAACGTTATGTCGTTACCAGTGACAGCTTTCAGTTTATTCTCCACGAGAAAAAGAGAGCGGAAAGCGGTAAAAACGCCGGTCAGGAATGGCTGGCGGTGGTTGGTTATTACCCGAAATTAGGCCAGCTCGTTTCTGGCCTGATGCATCACGATATTCTGACCGGAAGCGCAAAATCTTTTGCTGATTTAAACGCGCAGGTTGAGCAACTCAGCAAGCGTTGTTCAGAGGCTTTTGGCTCATATGGCCGTTAAAGCCTCCGGGCGTTTTGTCCCTCCGTCTGCATTTACCGCAGGCACCGGTAAGGCGTTTACCGGTGCTTATGCATGGAACGCGCCACGCGAGGCCGTCGGGCGCGAAAGACCCCTTACACGTGACGAGATGCGTCAGGTGCAAGGTGTTTTATCCACGATTAACCGCCTGCCTTACTTTTTGCGCTCGCTGTTTACTTCACGCTATGACTACATCCGGCGCAATAAAAGCCCGGTGCACGGGTTTTATTTCCTCACATCTACTTTTCAGCGTCGTTTATGGCCGCGCATTGAGCGTGTGAATCAGCGCCATGAAATGAACACCGACGCGTCGTTGCTGTTTCTGGCAGAGCGTGACCACTATGCGCGCCTGCCGGGAATGAATGACAAGGAGCTGAAAAAGTTTGCCGCCCGTATCTCATCGCAGCTTTTCATGATGTATGAGGAACTCTGCGATGCATGGGTTGATGCGCATGGTGAAAAAGAATCGCTGTTTACGGATGAGGCGCAGGCTCACCTGTATGGTCATGTTGCTGGCGCTGCACGTGCTTTCAATATTTCCCCGCTCTACTGGAAAAAATACCGTAAAGGACAGATGACCACGAGGCAGGCATATTCTGCCATTGCCCGCCTGTTTAACGATGAGTGGTGGACTCATCAGCTTAAAGGCCAGCGTATGCGCTGGCATGAGGCGTTACTGATAGCTGTCGGGGAGGTCAATAAAGACCGTTCTCCTTATGCCAGTAAACACGCCATTCGTGATGTGCGTGCGCGCCGCCAGGCAAATCTGGAATTTCTTAAATCGTGTGACCTTGAAAACAGGGAAACCGGCGAGCGCATCGACCTTATCAGTAAGGTGATGGGCAGTATTTCTAATCCTGAAATTCGCCGGATGGAGCTGATGAACACCATTGCCGGTATTGAGCGTTACGCCGCCGCAGAGGGTGATGTGGGGATGTTTATCACGCTGACCGCGCCGTCAAAGTATCACCCGACACGTCAGGTCGGAAAAGGCGAAAGTAAAACCGTTCAGCTTAATCACGGCTGGAACGATGAGGCATTTAATCCAAAGGATGCGCAGCGTTATCTCTGCCGTATCTGGAGCCTGATGCGCACGGCATTCAAGGATAATGATTTACAGGTCTACGGTTTGCGAGTCGTCGAGCCACACCACGACGGAACGCCGCACTGGCATATGATGCTTTTTTGTAATCCACGCCAGCGTAACCAGATTATCGAAATCATGCGTCGCTATGCGCTCAAAGAGGATGGCGACGAAAGAGGAGCCGCGCGAAACCGTTTTCAGGCAAAACACCTTAACCGGGGCGGTGCTGCGGGATATATCGCGAAATACATTTCAAAAAACATCGACGGCTATGCACTGGATGGTCAGCTCGATAACGATACCGGCAGGCCGCTGAAAGACACTGCGGCGGCTGTTACCGCATGGGCGTCAACGTGGCGCATCCCGCAATTTAAAACGGTTGGCCTGCCGACAATGGGGGCTTACCGTGAACTACGCAAATTGCCTCGCGGCGTCAGCATTGCTGATGAGTTTGACGAGCGCGTCGAGGCTGCACGCGCCGCCGCAGACAGTGGTGATTTTGCGCTGTATATCAGCGCGCAGGGCGGGGCAAATGTCCCGCGCGATTGTCAGACTGTCAGGGTCGCCCGTAGTCTGTCGGATGACGTTAACGAGTACGAGGAAGAAGTCGAGAGAGTGGTCGGCATTTACGCGCCGCATCTCGGCGCGCGTCATATTCATATCACCAGAACGACGGACTGGCGCATTGTGCCGAAAGTTCCGGTCGTTGAGCCTTTGACTTTAAAAAGCGGCATCGCCGCGCCTCGGAGTCCTGTCAATAACTGTGGAAAGCTCACCGGTGGTGATACTTCGTTACCGGCTCCCACACCTTCTGAGCACGCCGCAGCAGTGCTTAATCTGGTTGATGACGGTGTTATTGAATGGAATGAACCGGAGGTCGTGAGGGCGCTCAGGGGCGCATTAAAACACGACCTGCGAACGCCAAACCGTCAGCAAAGAAACGGAAGCCCGTTAAAACCACATGAAATTGCACCATCGGCCAGACTGACCCGGTCGGAAAGAATGCAAATTACCCGTATCCGCGTTGACCTTGCTCAGAACGGTATCAGGCCGCAGCGATGGGAGCTTGAGGCGCTGGCGCGTGGCGCGACTGTAAATTATGACGGGAAAAAATTCACGTATCCGGTCGCTGATGAGTGGCCGGGATTCTCAACAGTAATGGAGTGGAAATGATGGCAAAAATTCACGAGGTAAAGCTGCACGCCAAATATTTTGACCTTGTGCTGGAAGGAAAGAAACGCGCAGAGTTTCGGATAAATGACCGTAATTATGAGCGCGGGGACACGTTGATTTTGCATGAATGGGTACAGGGTGTGTATACGGGGCGAAAGGTTGAAGCCCGGATAACAGATGTTACTGACCTGTCAGACTGGCTGGAAGATTATGTCTTGCTAAGTATTGAGCTGCTTAATACAGGCGCATATGAGATTGTGAACTGGAAAGAACTTAGTGAGCGTGGTCTGGTATTCAGAATTAATCATGAAATTATGCATCAGCTCGGCCTTGCTGTTATGTATGAACCAGAGACGGGGATGTCTGGCGGGGCAATGGTTGCCACGGATGGAACATGGAACTATTCAGATGAACAGATGGAGCGTGCACAGCAAAACGGGTGGCTTGGATAATGCACAGAACACCAGGCGAGATACCGCACCATAAAACTAAAAATATCAAGCTGATGGCTATTGTTCACCGTCTACAGCAGATTATGGTCAACGAAAATCTGACGCCCGATGAGCTAGTCGGGTGTGCCGAAATAGTCCGGGATAATTACGGGCGACTTAACTATATCGGTATCGGTCAGTCCAGAGTTGCGCCACCACCACGTAGACGATAGAGAACGCCGCCAGTCGTGAAACTTGTTTTCAGGGCTGGCGGGGTTGAACAACGAGCATCGCGAGGCGTTAGTGGTTTTCAGTATGTGTGTTATATGTGATAGGTTGCTTCCTAACGTATTTCATGTTTCTATGGAAAAAGACTAAAAAACATGGTAAAGAAGCAAAAAACGCATAGAATGTTGTTAAATTTATTTAGATTATGGTGTATGAAATGCCACTGACTGTCTTAGAACCATTCAAAACACAGATGATTTCCCCAGATGAATTAATCTTGGATGCTAAAAACCCAAGGCTTTATAACGGGAAAAGTTTTAATGACAATGCCGACCCGCACGAACTGGTTAAGGCTCTCTCTGATACAGCTGATTTGGAGGAGTTGATTAAATCCATATCAGAGAATGGATATATGTCAATTGAACCTTTAATTGTCATGAAAAAAGGTGCCAAATACGTTGTTTTAGAGGGAAATCGTCGTTTAGCAGCGATCAAATTACTTACTGAGCCGGGTTTGGCTCAAAAGTGTCGTGTTGTTGTTCCTAAAAACTTGGACGCTCGTGTTATAGATAGTTTGAAAGAAGTGGCTGTATATCTAGTAAATGATGAGTCAGAGGCTCGTTCATTTATTGGATTTAAGCATGTAAATGGTCCACATAAGTGGGATTCTTTTGCTAAAGCGCAATTTGCATATAAATGGTTTGTAAGTGAAAGGGCAAATGGGCTTACAATAGATGATATAACAAAAAAACTCGGTGATAGTAATAATACTGTGCGTTCTATTGTTAGTGCTATGTTTGTACTTGAACAAGCAAAAAATCAGGAGGTATATGATATTCACGCTGATCGCATGTCTCCAAAATTTTCATTTTCACACTTATATACTGCATTAAATAGGTCTGAATATAAAGACTTCTTGGGGCTCGAGAGAGATTGGAATGTTACTCTTAAAGATAACCCTGTCCCATCGCAGAATATTGATAAACTTAAAGATGTTCTTACTGGTCTTTATGGTTATAAAAAAGATAAAAGAGCTTCTTTAATTTCTTCACAGAATCCGGATTTAAAATATTTTGGCGAGGTTTTGGCTAATGAGGCCTCATACGAAGCCTTTAAGTCTGGGGTTGAAAGTCTGTCTGAATTATATAAACAGGCCGGAGATCCACTTCAACACATCAAGGATGCTTTTCTGGAGATAAACAAGCAGCTTGATACTATATCTTCTGTTCTTGATAGAACTGATTCGTTAGATGACACAACGAAGAACTACATCGAACAATTTAAGAAAAAAGTATTGAAGGTTCAATTTCAATTGCAGAGTATTGAGGAATAATAAATGCAGTTGTTACCTTATCCGGAGAGTCATCATATTCAAGTTAAATTAGATTGGCTTGAATTATCATGTTTATCGAATATTTACTTTACTGTGCGTATTTCTGAGTTAAGAAATATTCTGGAGAATTTAGATTCGTTTACATCTTCTGATATAGGTGAGGAAGATGCTGAAGTAGAGAATGAAATACAACGATTACTGGAACAATATCAGCAAAGAAAAGATATTTTGGGTGAAAGTTATCCATTTGTTTTTAATGAAGAAACACTTTGTCTTGAGTTAATAGAAGGTACATTGGAACAACTGACAGTTGACCAACATATCTATTTATACTGCTTGTATTTTTCTCATATGTCAGCATCACGATTATTTAGTGGTTTGGAAAGTCCTACAAACCAGCAACGGGATTTATTACAGATTGCTGCAACTATTGCTTTGGCTGGTTATGTTCAAGGCCATAGTATTTCATTCGGTTGGCCAAGACCAGATAGCTCAAGATTTTATGATGCGTTAACTAGGGCTATTGATTTAATAGGAGAGGGCAGAGTAAAATCTCTGGCTGATGTAAATCGCTATTTACAGTCTAGGCCTCATAAAGATGCTGGTATTGATGTTATTGCATGGAAGGATAATAATCCTCGCGATATGTTTCCTGGTAATAAGCTTATTTATTTTGCACAAGTTGCTAGCGGAAATGACTGGCGCTCTAAAGCAGTAAAAGAAGACATTACTGTTATACAAAATCACTGGTTGTCGCAAAGAATATATAGAATAATTGACGCGATTGTTATTCCATTTGATTTCGAAAGTGATGATGAATCTATAAAAAAAGATCATATCTCTTTGATAGCCGAGGAGTTTGGAGCAGTGTTGCATAGGCTACGGTTGCCAACTTGTTTTAAGAGGGGCTTAGAGCTTTTAGTTTCTAACCCTGAGTTGCTGATAGAAAGGGGAAATGAAATAAATAATATTTCACAATATGTAATATCGACAACCGCAACGTTACAACAAGAAGCGGCCTAATATTAGGCCGTTTTAATTGCTTTTTTTTCAATCGGAATTTTACTTTCAGATTCCAATATGTCTACAGTAAATAGTGACTCTGGCATTCTTAATCGAGAATCAGCGATCATAAGCTCTTTTCCAACTTTAGCTTGGTTCATCACATAGCTTATCTCTACCGCTCTTGTGCCATGTTTTGAATATAACTCATGCACTAATGGATGGTCATCATAAGAAATTAGCCAGCGGTTCGCATAACCGGCTATATATTCCTTAAGCTCTCGATGCTGTATGTCATCGAAACAAAAGTTTTTAGAATAAATGTTTCTGCCCTCTTTAACATAGGGAGGGTCTAGATAAACAAAGTCATTTTCGTAATTGTCTTTGTTATCAAATCGTTTTAAAAAATCAATACAATGTTCATTATAAACAAATATAGATTCACGCATGCTCGCTATTTTTTCGAGCTTTTTAATAAGGGTGCTTACAGTGTATCTACAATCAATTTTATATTTTCCAGATTGGTCTAAACCACCAATTGGCCCTGCGCTTAGTACTCCAGATCTATTTGTCCTATTTAAATAAAAAACACTGAATCCGTACTCGAGTTTAGTGTACTTAGTAGGATCAGTAATACTTGACTGATAAATTCTCTTTTGTTTATGCCATTCATCGATACATGGTATATTCTGATATACCATATCTAACAGATTGTCGGTGTTGTTAATTAATTGATCCCAAAAACAAAATAAAGCATAGTTCTTGTCATTTAAGTGGATCTCTTTGACATATCCACCCAATAGCAGTGAAAGCGATGCACCAGCGCCGCCGCAAAATGGTTCAATAAACCGTGCGCCATTTAACTTATTATGCATGAGGAAAATAGCGAGAAATGAAGCAAGCTTGTCCTTGCCACCTGGATAGCGGAATGGTGAGCTGGCTCTAGGGATGTCGTGAACCCCAAACAACTTGCGTACTGATTTTTTGCTAAGTTGTTTTATTGCTTCATGTTCAAGGATTCTCTGATCCATGTGCCACCGTTACTATTATGAAAAATATTTCTATTATCGCATGCGTCATTGCTTCCTGCAATCAGGGTAGCGCATGTATCTATAGCGTGCGTGGATTTGCATTTATGTTCTTTGGTCTCTAACTCTTTTGTATGGTAATCCCCAAGGGGGGTTGATTACTTAATGCAACCGCATTAAAACCGGCTCATGAAGCGGGCGGGCGAGGCGGGGAAAGCACTGCGCGCTGGCGGTGGTGCTGATTTT
>ENA-UOYX01000643-UOYX01000643.1-food-metagenome-genome-assembly--contig:-NODE-643-length-10294-cov-10.905069_pt1 | contig 10294 bp, 10 predicted proteins | sample MGYA00249880_ERZ772718 | MGnify/ENA primary metagenome ERZ772718 (study PRJEB29005, sample SAMN08379458) | food metagenome | isolation source: cheese spiked with Escherichia coli O157 | study: EMG produced... | reverse complement strand
AATCGAACTGGGATACAGGGAGATAAAACAGACGATGCAACTGAGCAGGCTGACGCTGAGAAGTAAAAAGCCGGAGCTTGTGGAGCAAGAGCTGTGGGGTGTCTTACTGGCTTATAATCTGGTGAGATATCAGATGATTAAAATGGCGGAACATCTGAAAGGTTACTGGCCGAATCAACTGAGTTTCTCAGAATCATGCGGAATGGTGATGAGAATGCTGATGACATTGCAGGGCGCTTCACCGGGACATATACCGGAGCTGATGCGCGATCTTGCAAGTATGGGACAACTTGTGAAATTACCGACAATAAGGGAAAGGGCCTTCCCGAGAGTGGTAAAGGAGAGGCCCTGGAAATACCCCACAGCCCCGAAAAAGAGCCAGTCAGTTGCTTAACTGACTGGCATTAGGCCGCCGGGGGCGTTTTTTTACCACCGGGACTTCGGACATAACGGTGTTTTCAGTAAGTACGACAGGTACTGTGGAGGCACTCCCGTAAAGACGGGCATCAAGTTCCCGCTCCGACATACCTGCGGGCAGAGGCCATGAAAGGCCAGCTTTTCGGAAGCGCACGAACATACCACAAACTGTTGATTTTGGTACGCCCAGGCGACGTCCGGCCACAATCCGTGGTAAATGTTCTTCAAAGTGAAGACGTAAAGCTTCAGTGATCCAGGTCCGGTATTCCATACGATAGTGTCCATTAAAAATGATGGACATTATTTTTGTGGAGCCGGAGGAAACACACCAGACTGTTTAAATGAGCCGGTTACCGAAATACGCGGGTTGCCGGTGTCTGAACGCCTGGCGGTCAGGCAAATGCAGAGTAAACCGCTACTGACTTCCCTGTATAAGCTGATGCAGGAGAAAGAACACACATTATCGAAAAAATGCCGTCTGAGAGATGCGTTCCGGTATATCCGGAAGCACTGGGTTGCGTTGTGCAACTTCTGTGATGATGGTCTGGCGGAGGCGGATAATAATGCCGCGGAAAGAGCGCTTCGTGCAGTCTGTCTCGGAAAGAAAAACTTTATGTTCTTCGGCAGCGATCACGGCGGCGAGCGAGGAGCACTGTTGTACGGGCTGATCGGCACCTGCCGACTGAACGGTATCGATCCGGAAGCGTATCTGCGCCATATCCTGAGCGTACTGCCGACGAACTCCTGCCATGGAACGTAGTACTCACCAATAAATAAGCGTCAATACGGCACTCCGTTAACGCTTACGTTTAAGTCATAAAGCCATGCAGAACGCTCACCTCCCAAGATCTTGGTTTTTATAAGGTGTAATGATAATGTAAGCTAATGTTTCACATGCCAAAGGAAACACCATGAGCCACAGGGAATTGTTCAGCGAATTTCTTGAAAATTTGAATCTTGACCTCAAACAGGCAAAAAAGATCAGCTATCACTATCGAAAAATAACCAAGTCATTAAATCTTGCGTTCAGAGGAACGAGTTCCCGGGTAGCAAACCGCTTGAAAGTGGGGTCAGTAGGCAGACATACCGCAATAAAAGGCATATCCGATCTGGATATGCTTTATATTATGCCCCCCAATCAGTATGAATATTATAACCGTAAGGATAATGGTCAGTCTGCATTGCTTACAGATGTCAGAAACATTCTGGCGGAAGAATATCCTGACCAGACTGTGAAAAAGGACAGACTGGTTGTTCAGATCATCTTTAGAAACTTTTATGTCGAGGTTCAACCTGTATTCAGACAGGATGATGACAGCTTTAAATTCCCTGAAAGCTATAATGGAGGAGCATGGCGCATTACAAAACCTCTTCACGAAAAGGCGGCCATGACCGCATTTTCGCGAGATAAATCCAATAATCTGCGCAAGCTGTGTAAAATGATCAGAGCCTGGAAGAACCTGCATGGCGTCAATATGGGTGGCTTACTGATAGACACACTAGCGTATCGCTTTCTTTCATCAACATCAGATTATGACAATACCGGAAATGGCAGCCTGGGAGCCCTCGCCAGAGACTTTTTTGAATATCTGTCAAATGAGGAGAGAAAGGAAAGGTATCTCGCGTTAGGCAGTAATCAGCATGTACGTGTTAAATCTCCCTGGTTTGGCCGGGCAGCGAAACACGCGTATGAATTATGTTGTGATGCCTTAGACGCTGAGGGGGCTGCCAGTGAAAATGACCGCTGGCGCAAAGTGTTCGGACGAGCCTTCCCCAGACGTAAAGTGGGTATTATGGAAGCCCGTCTTGGTCTGGAATCGCATGCGGCAGATGCTGTTCCCTGGACCGATACCGAAGAGTTTATAGAGGATAAATATCCGGTGGATATCAGGTACTCACTCAACCTTGACTGTACCGTAACCCAGGATGGTTTCCCTCCCAGAAGCCTGAGGGAGATGCTTACCAGAAGATTCCGCCTCTCCGCTCGAAAATCTCTCCTTTTCCGGGCAGACTTGACAGAAATGGAGGCAGAGGAACCCTACACCGTTATGTGGAAGGTACTGAACGTGGGTGACGAAGCACGCAGAAGAAATATGATCCGGGGACAAATCGTTTCGGACGGCGGCTACTGTACGAAGAAAGAAACTACCGACTTCCGCGGAGATCACATGGTAGAATGCTATGTGATAAAAAATGAGGTTGTGGTTGCCCGGGCCCAGATTGAAGTTCCCATAAGCTGAGGTTTTTATGACGCAATCAGAGATGCTGAAATTAATCGCCCGACATGGTTATAACGTTGGATTTGGCGCTAAGAAAAACTTTGCCACCTATGATCTGATTTGTAAGGCATCCGGTTGGATTAGCTTTATTTCTCTTGCTGTCGGTGTGTTCGCCCTTTTTATTCCTGAGCTGGCCACAAACGTCATTTCCGCGATATTAATTATATTTGGTGTTGCTACAATGTACATTCAGTTTTATGACTCGGAAAAGCAGAGTTATGAAAGTGCGGGGATTGAGCAGACCAAAATTTTTAATGAACTTGAAGTCATCTACCGCAACGTAAAAAGCGATGCAAACTTTGACTATCAGCGTACACAACAATCCATCGACGCTATCATGTCCCGGTTTTACGGCACGGTCATCAGCAAACAGATCTTCGGAAGTAACTGGTACGCACATTATAAATTTTACTGTGAATTTGAAAAAGCATGGGTTGAAGAAGAGCTGAACCTGACACTGAAGGACAAAATCCCGCTTTCGCTCTGCTTTCTCGCCGGTCTGGCGATCATTTTTACTATAGCTGTCATCTGGAAAACGCCCTGATGCTGCAGCCAATGAAAAATTCAGCAAGCTGACTGTCAAATATGCGATGTATAGCCGGTATCACCATCCAGTGTACGTTCTATAAGGGGGGCGCTTGGAAAACGGGTAGAGTCAAGATGTGGCGCGGTAATTTTACAGGTCAGGCATATCTGTTGCCGCCTCTTTCGATTGGCGGTGCCTTACTGTCCTGACCATAAATCCTGTTTCCACACCCCGCTCATCGAAGCGGACATGCGCTTCTAACACATCCGGCTCTCGGACAGAATCATGCCTTCGCCCACGGAAACCTCTGCGGGAGCTTCGGTGCATATTTTCATGGAAGGGGATCACCCAATAACTTCCATCGAGATCGGGTCATAACGGCCAATCCGTGATCGAATAGAGCGGAATACGCACTCTGACGAACTGCTTACATTTAAACTAATTACAAACTATATAAATCCGCCTTGCTCATTCACAGGGTAGATATATTCTTACTTTTAATTTTATGTGTAATTAACTGATGACGAAAAATGAATTGAACTGTAAATGCATATCTAAGTTTTTCATTCTTATGATGTACATAATACCTTAAAATTATCAACTAGCTGAGCATTAACCTCCATCTGACTAATCCCCCATAATGCGGCTAACTGTTTCTCTGCAATCCCACTATCCCATGGCATTAGTGGGTCATTACGAAACTTAGCAAATGGCCCATCTGTTTCTGTAAGAATGCGTGATTTGGGTATTTTCAAAACTAAGGCCTTACCCTTTATTGTATCGAGCATAGCAGGCCCCACTGAGAACCAGCATCCTAAATCAATTGCCCTTTCAAGCTGCTTAGGTGTTCCAGTGAACCAATGCAATATTGCCACCCCATCGATATTTTCAATCTCATCAAGCACCGCTGATGCACTTCCCCGACTATGGATAGTCATAATCTTGCCACCAGCCCGATTTACACTGTTGAGAATGTGTCGGAACACTTTCAATTGAATATCCCAATGTTCTTTAAATCCCTGTCCACCATCAAGCCCTATTTCCCCTACATACTTAGTTTCCGAAAGCAATGAATCAAACAGGTCTAACTCATGCGATCTTTGATGCGCGATTTGAGGATGTAGCCCAAGAGCAGTTCGGATTCGTTGACTTTCTTTAGCCAATAAAGAAGTACCATGCCATGCTTTAGGTGTTGTTGTCACCGACAGAATATAAGTCCCTCGACGTTTACTTTCTTCAGCCACGAGGTCTGGCCGAGGATATAAGTCTAGATGACAGTGCATATCGATGCTCATACTATGTTCTCACTCAGTAAATAGCTTTCAACCTCATCCAGGCCATCCTTAAATACTTGCTTGAAATTATCAAATTCTGCCGTAGGCAAAGGGCCACTTTTGGCAATCCATGTACCTATTTTCAAAGTCGATTTCTGCGTGATCGCAATCCTAAGGGCGATCAGGTCGTCCCTGCGATCTATTTCATTCATTACTTTAGCTAAGGACTGGAAAATATATTCAACATCTCTACTAATTCCCCCTGCATGAAGTGATGCTCGTCGAATGATACACGGTATACATACCCCACATTGCTGCCCCATTCGTTTCCAATGACTGCAGGATACTGTACTTTCCACAATTTTAGATAAGAGCTGCTTATTTGAACATTCGGAGATCATTTTTCCTTTTGTCTTAAACTGATATGGATTGATTATTTGACAAGAAATACCGAGCGCATCAAAGATCTTTTGTATGCTCGTAATAAAATGTGGATGTGTTGTTCGTGTGCTCAGCGAACCTATCCGCCGTGGAGTAAGTGGTGCATTTAATGAGATAAATCCATTTTCAGGTACGAACAAATCAATCTTTTCTTGTTGAGATATCTCTTGTACGGCACAAGCACCTACGGCCGCAAAGGCAAGAAAATTGAGGCTACGAGTTCGCATCGTAATATCAGTCACGCCTTGATAAATGTGTGGGTCAGCATTAATCTCAAAGCGCGAAAATTGGCCACTTAATTTTTCAGCAATCTGATCTTGACGAGACTTATCCCCCTTATAAGCATGACTAACCAAAAGTGGAGCGCGCCCTGCAGCCAGAAGATCTATTGCACCAATAGCTGAATCCAGACCTCCTGAAAATAAGCTGACACAGTCAAGCCCTTTTAGCTTAATCAGACGATGCCTTGAATGCTGGCTATAAGGCTCTGGCGGTGCATAACCATCGTCACAAAATTCGAAATCCCAGATGTCTCCACTAAGAAAATGCAAAGCACTCTCAAGTTCTTTCTTTAGACTAATCCATCTGGATGGTTCATGAAGGGGGAGTCGTAACGACAATTGGCGGGTCCAACCATCCTCGGAACTTTCACGCTGAACGAAAGTATCTGCTGCAGTTACTGCTAATGCAACACTCAGAAAATCCATGACCTTAGCTGGAAGCTGTACTCCCAAACGTCTGATCCGATCAATCGCAGGATTCCCGATAACAGATATATCTCCGCGCCTCTGACCACTTAATCCATATAGCTGAACAGGTAACACTTTCTCACTTGCTGGCGGCAAATGGTGATGTTTATGATGGAAAACTAATTGTGTCACTGGTATGCCTCCCATTCTTGCCAGGCCTCAATAATGGCCTGACGTTCAATTTTTACCATTTGGTTTCGTGTGAACGATCTTATGTTACCGGCAAGTTTTGGTGCCATATGTTTATCAACAACAACTTTAATCAATTCCCGGAGTTCAATTTCTGCATGAATTGCCTTTGAAGGTGTATCTGCTTTGTTCCATGCCCTATTAGAATCCATTACCATCTGAAGGAAAATACTTTCCGCTAGATAACCAATCATTGTGTCAACAATCACACCATCAGTTATTTTTTGAGGATCGAAAATTTCTACGCCATCAAGAGCCTCCACTAAAGCATGGTTCATGGCCGCACAGATCTTTTCTGAGTCACCATCCTGTGATGTTAAAGCTTGAGCAATAGTTGATATTGCTATTTCGCATGGAAGGCCTGCCAAACTGCCCAAATCGATGCTTGGTTCTCCGGGAGCCGAAGGCATTCCCACTAAAGCCCCAAATAATTCGGCCCCAGCTTGCGTGACACTCCCTAATCGCCGAGCAGCGTTACTGCTCCCTCCGGAGGCTTTTCGCGCGTAGTGCCCTATGGCTTTTCTGAAATCTGCTCGATTTCCATTTGATACCGCATTTCCCAACGATTCTCGAAATGGCGCAAACCTCCTTTCTTGCGGCGAGGGTAACGGTTGCTGTGGCTGATCATCAGCCCATGGTGGAACCAGCGGAGAGCCACCTCCTGGACCTTTACTTGATTGTGATGTTCCCATTAAGCGTCCTTATTCCATTGTTCATCTTTTAATGCTGCAGTCATCCACGCTGGTCGTTTCATCCCCAACTGTAATTCCTGTAGATAACGAATTAATATGCTGGCTGCATCTGTTGAGTAGCGGGCCAACAGACATGCGCCGGAAAAGCCTCTGGGCTTACGATCCCAATCTGATACCTGCCGTAACTGGTTAATTAAACCTTCCATTACAGGTATTTGCTCCTCACGAGGAAGTGCTTTCAAAAGGTTTTCTGCTGTAGGAGAACTAGTGTTTTTCAATTCAATTAGTGCATTTAGTACTTCCCGTCCAGATGGCGATAAACCAACCACATATGCACCTATTGGCATAGTTTCTCGGGACAGATATATGGCGGCCCTTAAGTCAATCCCACCAAGACGAGGTTCAAGTTGGGCCCATTGACTGATGAAAGATTTAGTCGTTGGACTATCAGTCCATGTCTTTGGTGCATCAGTAGGTATTTGACCGCCATTATCGTCAAGCTGTTTAAGTATCTGGGGAACACCTTGTTCAATATCCACGAGATGATATAAATCAGCGGTGCCATCCACTCCAACACAGCGTTCAAAAATTACTAGCTTAGTAATAATTGCTTCATCCAAAGGCATTGCTCGTCGCTTCGCAATTTGAGATCGCATTTTCACAACATTCAACAAGCGTTTAACGATCCTGGGATTACCATGAATAATTGGAGAGTTGGCTAAAATGGGAGCAATACGGTCAGCACGCGCAAACGCCAGCGCGAGGTTGCTATCATCCGCTTCACCAGTCATTTTTAAGGCCTCCTGACGTGAGATTGGTTCATCTTTCCAGGATTGCTGTAACGCCTTCTCTAAGCCCTCACGGAGCATAGTTATTTTTTCGCCTTCTAAGCCATGTTCAATGGCATAAAGCATGAACAGATACGAACGGATCTCACGGACCCCAGCCTTAGGCACCCGAATAGGAACCTGGATTAGCTTATCCAGATAATCTATTTGATGGCGCTGTGATGCCCCTTTGAAGTAATCAGCCACAGAAGAGCGAATCATGTCCTCATCTGCTGCAATAATAAAGGCTGTATTAGTCAAGAAAAGGAATAGCCTGATAGCTTCAAGTGTATGGATAGCATTGGCAGGGAGACAGCGGTCTAGGTTATCTATTACCACAATGAGTGGCTTTCCAAGTTCTTCTAGAATTTCCCCATATTCCTTACGAAAGGCATCAATCTGCTGAGGGGGGCTTTTTTTTGTTTGTGGTTTAATCAAACCACAAGCAGTTTCTTTACCTTCTTTAGCTATATTGCCTAAAGCCTCATACTCTTCCTGGCTCTGGATGCCATCGGTGATATTTCTTAATGCACCAATCCCCCTAGAAAGCAAACCGCCAGTAGGTAATCCTGCCATTAAAGCTGTACCCTCAGCTAGTAATCCCATAGCTCTAAAACCATCAACTCGACTAAGGAGTCTCTTAGTTTTTGATATAAGGGTAGAATTACCTTCAGCAGCTTTTGTCAATTCTGTAGCGATGACTTCAAGAAGTGCGGCACGGGCGTCGTCGTACCCCTGATAGAGCCAAGAGTCAAAATTGATAACAATCCAATCTTTGTCGTCTTGCTCAAGTTTTTGCTCTATCAGTTTTAACAGAGAGGATTTACCTGCCCCCCAGTTTCCAAAAATTCCGATAGATACTGGTAACATATCTTTCGTGGTAAGTACATCCACGGCTAACTGAGATACTTCACCAAAATTTAGGTAGTCTTCTGATGACTCTTTGTCTGACCACATTTTTATATCCTTTACATCACCAATTTTTACGTCATTGAGTAAACTACAGGTTTGATAAAACCAACTCTGTTCAGGTGGGCAAATTCAGTGTACCACTTCACATCTGTGTGGCTATCATTCCCACCACCTCGCCGGTGGCAGCCCCTGCGGCACCGGCAAGAGCGTTATTTCCCTGTGCCACAGCCAGTGCGGCATTCACCAAGGCATGAGCTACCACACTTCCCGCACAGTCCGGGGGGGTATTTTTGATTATTTCAGCAATATACGACGCTGCACCACCTGCCAGGGTGCACTCAGATTACCGCCGGCCAGTCCCTGTACCGCTGCCGTTGCGGCCTGTATCGCCTGCTGGTATTTGCCTCCCGTTCCAAAACCTGAGGCTGTCATATCGTTGTTATACGCTTGCTGCACCGCATCCTGCACTATGAACGGGTTTATCAGGTCCATTCGAGAGAGCCATCTTCAAGCACCCAGACAGCTCCTCCCGGACAGCTCTCATCAAAAAACCAGATACCGTCTTCCATCTCTTCTTCTGTTTTTGGAAATGCCTGTCGGAAACGCTCAACCTGCTCGTCAACACTGCCTTCCAGAAACTTACCGTGCTTGGCGAGTTTGATGCGCCCTTCTTTCAGAAGGCGCTCAAATATCCAGAAAAAGAGTTTTTTCCTTTCATCAAAACTGAATACTGCGCTATCAACATGATCTGGAATACTGTAAGCCCATAAACCACTTAACGCTTGCATCTCCGATGCGTCAGCTGTTTCACGATACTCATTTTCAGTCAACATAATGCTCACCTAAATTTAATTTCAACCTGACGTCCGTATTTATGTGCAATTTCAGCCAATTGCTGATTCCCTCTAATATCAATAGTCCATCTGGCGCCTGTTTGTTCTTGGGACGACGATAAATTCCGCAACGTGATCGATGTTCCGTTATTCAGCTTTGCAGTATAGATCCCCGGCCGAACCTCTTTCAGCGGTGTATCTCCTGCCAGCTGTTGTGCGTAATTATGGATCTGTTTATCCGTCAGATTCTGGCTTTCAAACACTTTCGTCGTACCATAACGGTTACTTACCGAACTCTGCCTGATAGTCTGCCCATCCACTGTTAACTCTCCGACCGGGTGACTTTTATCATATATTTTACTCAGTTCATCAAATCGTTGTTGCTGAACCTCCTGATGACGGGCTTTTTCTTCATTATCCGGTCCCCACCCACCCGGTGTTCCAGCACCAGCACCACCAAGCTCAGCTTTATCCTTATCCGTAGCGCTCGCTACGTCTTTGCCCAGATTCGGCTGTTTGTTTTCGTCTGTATTGTCGCCATTCAGCACATGCCCCGGTCCCCGGGTACCATCGCGACTCGGGTCACGTACAGCACACTGTTCCCGTGAGCCTTCACAACCACCACCAATATCCCAGCTATTATCATTCCCGGTATCCCTACTGGCATTACCTGTAGCACCAGCTATTGCTGCTGCCGTATTAGCCGCTGTTTCAGTGGCTATCACGTTCAGCATATTGTTTTCAACCGTCGTCTTACCTGACTGTGCTCCGGCTACCGCTGCCCCCCCTGAGTCTCCCACCAGACCACCGGCCAGACCGGCAGCAACCGTTGCCAGTGTCGAGACCGTCTGCTTCTCTGTCTCGCTCAGTTCACTCACCGGCTTACCGTACATCTGTGTGGCTATCATTCCCACCACCTCGCCGGTGGCTGCGCCTGCGGCACCAGCTAGAGCATTCTTACCCTGTGCCAGAGACAGGGCTGCATTCACCACGGCATGGGCGGCCACACGTCCCGCACCTTCCGGGGTGGTCTGTTTGATAATTTCAGCAATATACGGTGCTGCACCACCTGCCAGGGCTGCACTCAGATTACCGCCGGCCAGCCCTGCTGACACGGTTGCCAGCGTACTTATCGTCTGCTTCTGCTCTTCACTG
>ENA-UOYX01000634-UOYX01000634.1-food-metagenome-genome-assembly--contig:-NODE-634-length-10474-cov-6.971686_pt1 | contig 10474 bp, 8 predicted proteins | sample MGYA00249880_ERZ772718 | MGnify/ENA primary metagenome ERZ772718 (study PRJEB29005, sample SAMN08379458) | food metagenome | isolation source: cheese spiked with Escherichia coli O157 | study: EMG produced... | reverse complement strand
AATCAGCGTCGGTACGCCGAATCCACGTTTGTACTCTTCACGCACTTCGGTGCCCGGGCACTTCGGTGCCACCATCACTACGGTGATGTCTTTACGGATCTGCTCGCCCACTTCAACGATGTTGAAGCCGTGGGAGTAACCCAGCGCGGCGCCGTCTTTCATCAGCGGCTGCACGGAACGCACAACGTCAGAGTGCTGTTTGTCCGGGGTCAGGTTAACCACCAGATCCGCCTGCGGGATCAGCTCTTCGTAGGTACCTACTTTGAAGCCGTTTTCGGTCGCTTTACGCCAGGAAGCGCGCTTTTCAGCAATCGCTTCTTTGCGCAGGGCGTAGGAGATATCCAGCCCGGAGTCACGCATGTTCAGGCCCTGGTTCAGACCCTGTGCGCCACAGCCAACAATGACCACTTTTTTACCCTGAAGGTAGCTCGCGCCATCAGCAAATTCATCGCGCGCCATGAAGCGGCATTTGCCCAGCTGCGCCAGCTGCTGGCGCAAGTTCAGTGTATTAAAGTAGTTAGCCATGGGTGATACCTCGTGATGTTGTGCGTCTTATTGTTCGGTTCGCGTTTCAGCGAGAATGTACCCACATTACAACAGGAAATTTATTGCGGAAATTGATATATTCACAACGTCACATTGCAATTTATGCAATGTAAAAAGAGGGAGTGGAATCGGTGGATTTACGCGATCTGAAAATGTTCCTGCATCTGGCGGAAAGCCGTCACTTTGGCCGCAGCGCCCGGGCGATGCACGTCAGCCCTTCCACGCTGTCGCGCCAGATCCAGCGCCTTGAGGAAGACCTCGGCCAGCCGCTGTTCGTGCGCGATAACCGCACCGTCACCCTCACGGAAGCCGGTGAAGAGCTGCGCATCTTTGCCCAGCAAACCTTGTTGCAGTACCAGCAGCTGCGGCACACCATCGACCAGCAGGGGCCGTCGCTTTCCGGCGAGCTGCATATTTTCTGCTCCGTGACCGCCGCCTACAGCCATCTTCCCCCCATTCTCGACCGCTTCCGCGCGGAACATCCGTCGGTTGAAATTAAGCTCACCACCGGCGATGCCGCCGACGCGATGGAAAAAGTGGTCACGGGCGAAGCGGATCTCGCGATTGCCGGGAAGCCGGAAACCCTGCCGGGCGCGGTAGCGTTCTCAATGCTGGAGAATCTGGCGGTAGTACTGATTGCCCCGGCGCTGCCCTGCCCTGTGCGCAACCAGGTCTCGGTGGAGAAACCGGACTGGTCGACGGTGCCGTTTATCATGGCCGATCAGGGGCCGGTGCGCCGCCGCATTGAGCTGTGGTTCCGCCGCCAGAAAATCAGCAACCCGTCGATTTACGCCACGGTCGGCGGCCATGAGGCGATGGTGTCGATGGTGGCGCTCGGCTGCGGCGTGGCGCTGCTGCCAGAAGTGGTGCTGGAAAACAGCCCGGAGCCGGTGCGCAATCGCGTGATGATTTTAGAGCGCAGCGATGAGAAAACGCCGTTTGAGCTTGGCGTGTGCGCACAAAAAAAGCGGCTGCATGAGCCGCTTATTGATGCGTTCTGGACGATATTGCCGAACCACTAAAGCCGGGTGGCGCTGCGCTTACCCGGCCTACTTGCCGCTCAACCCTTAGCCTGCCAGGAAGAAGCGGAACGCCGGGTTGTGGGTTTCGTCATGGCACTCATAGCCCAGCTCGTTCAGGCGCGTTTCGAAATCCGGCTCGTGCTCGCCCAGCTCGAACGCCGCCAGAACGCGGCCGTAGTCGGTGCCGTGGCTGCGGTAGTGGAACAGAGAAATGTTCCAGTGGGTGCCCAGCGTGTGCAGGAACTTGAGCAACGCGCCCGGCGATTCCGGGAACTCGAAGCTGAACAGGCGTTCCTTGAGCGGCTTGGATGGACGGCCGCCGACCATGTAACGCACGTGCAGCTTCGCCATTTCGTCGTCGGAGAGATCAACCACGCTGTAGCCGCCGTCATGCAGCAGGCTGAGGATCTCTTTGCGCTCCTCCACGCCACGGCTCAGACGCACGCCGACAAATATGCACGCATCTTTGGCATCGGCAAAGCGGTAGTTGAACTCCGTTACCGAACGGCCGCCCAGCAGCTGGCAAAACTTCAGGAAGCTGCCCTTCTCTTCCGGAATGGTCACCGCCAGCAGGGCTTCACGCTGCTCGCCCAGCTCACAGCGTTCGGACACGTAGCGCAGGCCGTGGAAGTTCACATTGGCGCCGGAAAGCACGTGCGCCAGACGCTCGCCGCGAATGTTGTGCTGGGCGATGTATTTCTTCATCCCCGCCAGCGCCAGCGCGCCGGACGGCTCCGCCACCGCACGCACATCCTCGAAGAGATCTTTCATCGCCGCGCAGATAGCGTCGCTGTCGACGGTGACGATATCGTCGAGATACTCCTGGCACAGACGGAACGTTTCATCGCCAATGCGCTTCACCGCCACGCCCTCGGCGAACAGCCCGACGCGCGGCAGATCCACCGGATGTCCGGCGTCCAGCGCCGCCTTCAGGCAAGCGGAGTCTTCCGCTTCAACCGCAATCACTTTGATCTGCGGCATTAGCTGTTTGATCAGCACCGCCACACCAGCGGCTAAGCCACCGCCGCCCACCGGAACGAAAACGCGGTCGAGATGGGCATCCTGCTGCAACAGTTCCAGCGCCAGCGTACCCTGCCCGGCAATCACCATCGGGTGATCGAACGGCGGGACCCAGGTGAAACCCTGCTGCTGCGCCAGCTCAATCGCTTTGGCTTTCGCTTCGTCAAAATTCGCGCCGTGGAGCAGCACTTCCCCGCCAAAACCGCGCACCGCGTCGACTTTGATATCCGCCGTGGCAACCGGCATCACGATCAGCGCTTTCAGCCCTAAACGGGCCGCGGAGAACGCTACGCCCTGCGCGTGGTTGCCTGCCGACGCGGTAATGACGCCGCGCGCTTTCTGCTCATCCGTCAGCCCGGCCATCATCGCGTAGGCGCCGCGCAGCTTGAAGCTGTGCACCGGCTGCCTGTCTTCGCGCTTCACCAGAATGACGTTGTCGAGGCGCGAGGAGAGTTTGTCCATTTTTTGCAGGGGCGTGACCTGCACGGCTTCATAGACCGGCGCGCGCAGCACCGCTCTCAGGTATTCCGCCCCCTCGGGGGCGGCGGATAAGGGTTGTGACTCGGCCATCATTAGCCCCCAAGTTTAGATTTATCGCGCACCGCGCCTTTATCTGCACTGGTGGCAAGGCTTGCGTAGGCACGCAGGGCGAAGGAGACTTCACGCTGGCGGTCTTTCGGCGTCCAGGCTTTGTCGCCGCGGGCTTCCTGCGCTTCACGACGGGCCGCAATCTCCTGGTCACTCAGCTTCAGCTGAATGCCGCGGTTCGGAATGTCGATTTCGATCAGGTCGCCATCTTCGATGATCGCGATATTGCCGCCGCTTGCCGCTTCCGGGGAGACGTGGCCAATGGAGAGGCCTGACGTGCCGCCAGAGAAACGACCGTCGGTGATCAGCGCGCAGGCTTTGCCGAGGCCCATCGATTTCAGGAAGGTAGTCGGGTAGAGCATCTCCTGCATGCCCGGACCGCCTTTCGGCCCTTCGTAGCGAATGACCACCACGTCGCCTTCCACCACTTTGCCACCGAGGATAGCGTCTACCGCCTCGTCCTGACTTTCATACACTTTTGCCGGACCGGTGAATTTGAGAATGCTGTCGTCCACGCCTGCGGTTTTCACGATGCAGCCGTTTTCCGCAAAGTTACCGTACAGCACGGCCAGACCGCCGTCTTTACTGTAGGCATGTTCCAGCGAGCGGATGCAGCCTTCGGCGCGATCGTCATCCAGCGTGTCCCAGCGGCAATCCTGCGAGAACGCCTGCGTGGTGCGAATACCTGCCGGACCGGCGCGGAACATCTTTTTCACCGCGTCGTCTTTGGTCAGCATCACGTCGTACTGGTCCAGCGACTCCGGCAGCGTCAGGCCGAGCACATTTTTCACGTTGCGGTTCAGCAGCCCTGCGCGATCCAGCTCGCCGAGAATACCGATGACACCACCAGCACGATGCACGTCTTCCATGTGGTACTTCTGGGTACTCGGCGCGACTTTACACAGCTGCGGCACTTTGCGGGAGAGCTTGTCGATGTCGCTCATGGTGAAGTCGATTTCGGCTTCCTGCGCGGCGGCCAGCAGGTGCAGAACGGTGTTGGTGGAACCGCCCATGGCGATATCCAGCGTCATGGCGTTTTCGAACGCCGCTTTACTGGCGATGTTGCGCGGCAGCGCGCTAGCGTCGTCCTGCTCGTAGTAGCGTTTGGTCAGCTCAACGATGCGCTTGCCCGCGTTAAGGAACAGCTGCTTACGGTCGGCGTGGGTTGCCAGCAGCGAGCCGTTACCCGGCTGAGAAAGGCCCAGCGCTTCGGTCAGGCAGTTCATGGAGTTGGCGGTGAACATCCCGGAACAGGAGCCGCAGGTCGGACACGCGGAGCGTTCCACCTGGTCGCTCTGCTCGTCAGAGACTTTCGGGTCCGCGCCCTGGATCATCGCATCGACCAGGTCGAGCTTGATGATTTTGTCGGAAAGCTTGGTTTTACCCGCTTCCATCGGGCCGCCGGAAACGAAGATCACCGGAATGTTCAGGCGCAGGGAGGCCATCAGCATCCCCGGGGTGATTTTGTCGCAGTTGGAGATACAGACCATCGCATCGGCGCAGTGGGCGTTAACCATGTACTCCACCGAGTCGGCGATCAGCTCGCGCGACGGCAGTGAATAGAGCATCCCCCCGTGGCCCATTGCGATACCGTCATCCACCGCAATGGTGTTGAACTCTTTCGCCACGCCGCCGGAGGCTTCGATTTGCTCGGCAACCAGCTTACCGAGATCGCGCAGGTGCACGTGGCCCGGCACAAACTGGGTGAAGGAGTTCACCACGGCGATAATTGGCTTGCCGAAATCGGCGTCGGTCATTCCGGTGGCGCGCCACAGTGCGCGGGCACCCGCCATATTACGGCCGTGGGTGGTGGTGGCTGAACGATACTTAGGCATGCTTTATTTACTCCCGTCTGACTATTAAATGGGACGGTGCGTGCCGTCCCAAATTTATATTTAGTGATTAACCTGATCCAACCAGCCGTATTTGTCTTCTGTTTCGCCGGTGAACAGGCCGAAGAAGGCTTGCTGAATGCGTTTGGTGACCGGACCACAGCGGCCTTCGCCCACCTGAATGCCGTCGACGCTACGCACCGGTGTAATTTCAGCCGCGGTACCGGACATGAACACTTCGTCAGCCAGGTACAGGGATTCGCGGGACAGCACCTGCTCGCGTACTTCGATACCCAGATCTTTTGCCAGCTTGATGATGGCGTCGCGGGTGATGCCCGGCAGCGCGGACGAGGTGAACGGCGGGGTGAAAAGAATGCCGTCTTTCACTTCAAACAGGTTTTCGCCCGCACCTTCGGAGATGTAGCCATTTACATCGAGCGCGATACCTTCCTGGTAACCGTGACGGCGCGCTTCGCTGCCAACCAGCAGTGAGGAGAGGTAGTTACCGCCCGCTTTAGCCGCGGTCGGGATAGTGTTTGGTGCCACGCGGTTCCAGGAAGAAACCATTGCGTCGATCCCCTGATCCAGTGCTTCCGCGCCCAGGTAGGCGCCCCACGGGAACGCAGCAATGATCACATCGGTGTTATAGCCAGCGGGCGGATTGACACCCATGCCGACATCACCCACGAAGACCAGCGGACGAATATAGGCACTGGTCAGTTTGTTCTGGCGGATCACCTCGCGGCAGGCTTCCATCAGCTCATCAACGCTTTGGGAGACCGGGAAACGATAAATTTTGGCTGAGTCATGCAGACGCTGCATGTGTTCGCGATGGCGGAACACCACTGGTCCTTTGTGAGAATCGTAGCAACGGATGCCTTCAAACACGGAGGTGCCGTAGTGCAGCGCGTGGGACATCACGTGAACTTTCGCGTCTTCCCAGCGAACCATCTCACCATTGAACCAAATGTAATCAGCTTTTTTTGTCGTCATTTTTTCGTCCTGTCACGCTTAAGCGCGGATTTGTTGTGATGTGGTTGTGCTCTGGCAGATGGCAACATGGGCAACGTCTACCAGTTTTGATAACTGACTAAACAGTAAGTCGACCGGCCGCGGGCTGGCAACGGTTAATTCGATACTGATATTTTGTGCATCCGTGGCCGTTTCCATATTCATAGAGCAAATCTGAAAACCACGATGACGCACCACACGCAATACGCGTTCTAACGTTTCCGGGTTGAAGCGAGCCTGCACGGCAACCTGATGTTGCATCATGATAATTTCTCCAGCATTTGTGAGTTACTGGCACCGGGCGGTACCAACGGCCAGACGTTCTCAAGCTCGTCGATTGAGACATGAAGCAGGTATGGCCCTTCGCTTGACAGCATGGTGTCGAGTGCCGCTTCAACCTGGTCTTTACGGGTGATGTGCTGGCCAGGAATGCCGAAGGCGCTGGCCAGGGTGAGGAAATCGGGGTTATCGGTCAGGGTCGTTTCGCTGTAACGCTCCTGGAAGAACAGCTGCTGCCACTGGCGAACCATTCCCAAACGCTGGTTATCGAGCAAAACGATTTTCAGCGGTAACTGCTTACGCTTCACGGTGCCGAGCTCCTGGACGTTCATCATGAAGGAGCCGTCACCGGAGATACAGATAACGGTATCGTTCGGGCGGGCAACCTGTGCGCCCACGGCAGCGGGCAGGCCGAAGCCCATCGTGCCTAAGCCGCTCGAGGTGATGAAGTTCTCCGGGCGGGTGTAGGTCATGTGCTGGGCTGACCACATCTGATGCTGGCCGACATCCGTCGTCACCACGCTGTCTGCGGGTTTGCGGTCGGACAACTGTTTCAACAACAGCGGCGCATAGATGGCCTCGCCGGGGTGGTCGTAACGCCAGGCGTGTTCAGCGCGCATATCGGCGGTGTGCTGACGCCATGGGTTGATATCCAGCGGCTGCTCCAGCGCCGGTAACAGCGCGTTGAGATCGCCCTGCAGCGCGACGTGCGCCTGACGCAGTTTGTTCATCTCCGCCGGGTCGATGTCCATATGGATCACTTTGGCGTTCGGCGCAAAGGTGTTCAGCTTGCCGGTGACGCGGTCGTCAAAACGGGCGCCGACGGCGATGAGCAGGTCACACTCCTGCACCGCCAGGTTTGCCGCTTTGGTGCCGTGCATCCCTAACATGCCCAAATAGTATGGATAGTCCGCCTCGACCGCGCCCAATCCTTTCAGCGTGCAGGTGGCGGGCATTTGCGTTACTGCGATAAATTCGCGCAGGGCAGGAACGGCCTGCGCCATGCCCACGCCGCCGCCTACATACAGCATCGGCTGTTTCGCCTGCGCCAGCATCTGGCGAGCCTCTTCAACCTCCGCATGGGGAAACACGTCGTCGCTTTCAACGGTGGAGAAGTGCGGTTCCAGATCGCCGAGTACAACCTGAATATCTTTCGGGATATCTACCAGAACCGGACCAGGACGGCCAGAGCTGGCAACCTCGAACGCTTCGGCCATCACGCGCGGCAGCTCTTCGAGAGACTGAACGAGGAAGCTGTGTTTGGTGCAGGCAAGCGATAAACCGAGCACATCCACTTCCTGGAAGGCATCGGTGCCGATGAACGGAGAGGCCACCTGGCCGGTGATCGCCACCACGGGTACGGAATCGAGCAGCGCGTCAGCCAGGCCGGTGATCAGGTTCGTTGCGCCCGGACCGGAGGTGGCCATACAGACGCCGGTTTTACCGGTCGCACGGGCATAACCGATGGCGGCCATCGCTGCGCCCTGCTCGTGTCGGCACAAGAGGTGTTCCACGCCGCCGTCATACAGTGCATCGTAAATCGGCATAATTGCGCCACCCGGATAACCGAATACGGTTTCGACTCCCTGCGCGCGCAACGCATGTACTACCCATTGTGCCCCATTCATAGTTAGTTCCCCGTCATAAATCTGGAGAAACAGAATTTTGTGCTAGTCGTCATTCTCTGCTCCTCATTTAAGTTTTTTAGTCATAAAAAAACCCCCGGACCTTTCGGTGCGGGGGTCTTAGTTCGTTAAGGCTTGATTTCTAAGCCTTTCCTCGTCCAAGTGCAGCCCCGCACGGTGGGATAATAATCACCACGCTAATCACGACCAGGCTAATCACTCGTAGAAGGGCTGTCATTTTCAGTTCTTTTTGCATCTTGTTCGAAGGAATACCTAAAGAGTTACCACAGATATTTCATCTGACACAAGATTTTTTTATGACTCATTTCTGTAGCAGGCGAACTATTTCTTTCAAAATCGTTGTTTTATATAGGGAAAAAATAGAAATGAAGATTTTTCATATTTTTGTCCTGTTTCATCAGGCAAGGCGCGCATGATTTCTTTTCTGCGAGGCCGATTCCACCGACATGTAATGATTACATTTAGGCGCTAAAAGGCTGGAACGAGCGCCGTAATTCAGTGAATTAGCGCTAAACAGGAAAAAATGATGCTGGCATAGTCACCGCCAAGGAGGGCTTATGTCACTGTCAGTTGTTTATACACGCGCGGCCATCGGCGTGAAGGCACCGCTTATTTCTGTAGAGGTTCATTTAAGTAATGGACTGCCCGGACTGACGCTGGTCGGCTTACCCGAAACGACCGTTAAGGAGGCCAGGGATCGCGTGCGCAGCGCAATTATTAATAGCGGTTATGCTTTTCCGGCGAAGAAGATCACCATCAACCTTGCGCCCGCCGATTTGCCAAAGGAGGGAGGGCGATATGATTTACCTATTGCTATAGCGCTTCTCGCGGCTTCTGAACAGCTCAATACGTCAGGGTTAAGCTCGTGCGAGTTCGTGGGTGAATTAGCGCTTACAGGCGCGTTAAGAGGCGTTCCCGGAGCAATCTCGGGTGCGCTTGAAGCCATACGCGCGGGAAGGCAAATCATTGTGGCCAATGAAAATGCCTCTGAAGTCAGCCTTATCGCCGAAAAGGGGTGTCTTGTCGCGGGACATTTGCAGGAGGTTTGCGCCTGGCTGGAAGGCCGACATGAGCTTGCCGAGCCGCAGGAGAATGAGGAGGTAGTGGCAGATTCACCCGATGACCTCAGCGATATTATGGGTCAGGAACAGGGTAAGCGGGCGTTAGAAATAACGGCCGCGGGTGGGCATAACCTGCTACTGATAGGTCCGCCAGGCACGGGGAAAACGATGCTGGCGAGCAGGTTGAGCGGCCTGCTGCCCCCCCTCAATAATCACGAAGCGCTGGAAAGCGCCGCGATATTTAGCCTGGTCAGTTCAATATCGCTGCATAAACAGTGGCGCCGCCGTCCTTTCCGCTCGCCACACCACAGTGCGTCTCTTACCGCGATGGTGGGCGGGGGCTCAATTCCCGGACCGGGTGAAATCTCACTGGCACACAACGGCATTCTGTTCCTGGATGAATTGCCAGAGTTTGAACGCCGCGTGCTGGATGCGTTGCGGGAGCCGATTGAATCCGGCGAAATCCATCTGTCTCGTACACGCGCCAAAATAAGCTACCCTGCGCAGTTTCAGCTGGTCGCCGCGATGAACCCTAGCCCAACGGGCCATTATCAGGGCAACCATAACCGCTGTACGCCGGAGCAGACGCTGCGCTATCTGAGTAAGCTGTCCGGCCCCTTCCTCGACCGTTTTGATTTATCTCTCGAGATCCCCCTGCCACCGCCCGGTCTGCTGAGGCAAACCGGTATCAAAGGCGAAAGCTCAGCAGCGGTGCGAGAACGGGTTATTGCGGCTCAGGCGCGGCAGTATGCCCGTCAGAACAGGCTGAATGCCCGGCTGGATAACAGCGGGATCCGACAGTTTTGCTCTCTCAACGCCGAAGATGCAGGCTGGCTGGAAGAGACACTGACGCGGTTTGGGCTATCCATTCGCGCGTGGCAGCGTTTGTTGAAAGTTGCGCGCACGGTCGCTGACGTGGAGGGCTGCCCCGGAATAGAGAGGCGACATTTGCAGGAGGCATTAAGCTACCGTGCGATCGATCGGCTGCTGTTGCATCTGCAAAAAATGCTGGCATAAAAAAGGGGCCGTAGCCCCTTCTCTTCTTAATCGTCAGACTCGGTGTAGTCTTCTGCACCTTCCATCTGCGGCTTGCCGCCAGACAGCGTATGGAAACGCTTAGGACGCTTAATGCGAGCCATATACTTGATCCATACACGTTCTGCATCAGACTGCGGCTCACGCTCACCACGACAAACAGAGACAAACTGTTTTTCATCTTCGGTTGCCGGTTCGCGCTTACCCAGATCCAGCTCGTTAAAGGCATAACCATGGCGCTCAAGAAGTTGAGCTTCTTTGATAGTGAAATCGCCGTGACGAGAGAACCCGCGCGGATAATGTTTATTATCGAAAAAACGATTAGTCGTCGTAAAGCTTTCCGCCATCCTACACGCTCCTAATTCTTTGGCCGAGCTATTTATGGCGCGGAGTATTAGTTACGCTTGACAGAGCGTCAAACAAAACATTTAAAT
>ENA-UOYX01000624-UOYX01000624.1-food-metagenome-genome-assembly--contig:-NODE-624-length-10645-cov-250.117375_pt1 | contig 10645 bp, 9 predicted proteins | sample MGYA00249880_ERZ772718 | MGnify/ENA primary metagenome ERZ772718 (study PRJEB29005, sample SAMN08379458) | food metagenome | isolation source: cheese spiked with Escherichia coli O157 | study: EMG produced... | reverse complement strand
TATCACCACAATAAAGCAGGTAATTTTTTGATTTTTACGCCATGATAGAAGTCTGGAAGAAAAAGGCTTTCTGCGATCACAGTCGAGCCGGGCGGGCCAGGCCAAATGCTAAAATAAGCACAATTTACTGACTCATTTTGAGGTAACGCTATGTACGACAATCTGAAAAGTCTGGGTATTACCAATCCTGAAGAAATTGATCGTTACAGCCTCCGGCAGGAAGCCAACAACGATATTCTGAAAATCTATTTCCAGAAAGACAAAGGCGAGTTTTTCGCCAAGAGCGTTAAGTTTAAATATCCGCGTCAGCGTAAAACGGTCGTCGCTGATGGTGTGGGTCAGGGTTATAAAGAAGTCCAGGAAATCAGCCCGAATCTACGGTATATCATTGATGAGCTTGATCAAATCTGCCAGCGTGACCGCAGCGAAGTTGATCTTAAGCGTAAGATCCTCGACGACTTACGTCACCTGGAGTCAGTCGTAACCAATAAGATCAGCGAGATTGAAGCCGATCTGGAAAAACTAACGCGTAAATAATGCCGAACTGACGGTTAACTCGGACATTCCCCTCTACCCTTCGGGCTGAGGGGAATGAGCCAGCGCCGCCTCGACCTTAACGCATAACCTACCGCTCTTCATCCAGCTGCAACGCCACATACAGCAGCAACCTGTCATCAAAATTACCCAAATCAAGCCCGGTCAGTTCCGATATACGATTAAGCCGATACTCCAGAGTATTACGATGAATAAACAACGCCTTTGACGTTGCCAGCGGTTGCACATTGTGACGAAACCACGCCGCCAGCGTTCGTCGCAGCAAGCCGTTATTGTCCATCGCTTTCAGCCGCGCCAGCGGTCGCGCCAGTTCGTTGGCCTGCCAGTCGCCACGCAAACTGTCGAGTAACACAGGTAACATCAGATCCTGATAAAAATAGCAGCGACTTTCTGGCATCCGCTGTTTACCCACCACCATCGTCGTTTTCGCCGTACGATAGGATCGGGCAATACTGCCAGGACCGGTAAAATAGTTGCCCAGCGAAACGCGAAAACGCAACTGGCCGTACTCTTTCATGCGGGTAATCAGTTGTTCAACTCGCTTACGATGATCTTCTGCATCCCAGCGCCCAAAAGAGTTCAACGCCGGTTTCAACACCACCATTTCGGTCAGCGAGACAATTGCCATCAGATTATTACGCTCGGGCGTAGTCAGCGCGTTTTGCAGTTGTTGTAACTCCGCCATTGCGCTGTCCACGCCAAGCTGACCGCTGTCGACCTCAACAATAGCCACCACTCGCGGTTGATTGAGATCGATCCCCAGCCGTTGCGCCCATTCAGTAAGTGCGGGAGTATTCTCCTCAGCCTGAATCAGGTTCATCACCAGTTCTTCCCGCAAACGGCTATCCTGCGCCAACAGGTGCATCAACCGCGACTGTTCCAGCATCATTTCAGCCGTCATGCAGACCAGTTCGCCATATTTACGCAGATTCTCTGGTTCACCTGTCAGGCCAATTACGCCGACAATTTCACCTTCCAGCCGTAACGGTAGATTAATCCCCTGCCGCACACCGTGCAGATGACGTGCTACCGCGTCATCGATATCGACGACTCGTCCCTGTGAAAGTACCAGCAATGCACCTTCGTGCAATTCACCAATACGCTCACGATCGCCGCTGCCGATAATTCGCCCACGGGCATCCATTACGTTGATATTGGTATCGATGATGCGCATGGTACGTGCCACGATATCCTGCGCCATTTTGGTATCAAGATGCCAGCCAGCCATAAGTCCTCCGTTATGCACGGCTTAGCATAAGGAAGTACGTAACGTACGGCATTGTGCAAATGCCCAAAGGATGATGAAGATGTATGGAGTTGTGGTGAAGTTCACAGATTGTAAGGAGAACCCCTTCCCGTTTTCAGGAAGGGGTTGAGGGAGATTACTGCATTAACAGGTAGATGGTGCTGTCGCCGCGCTGAATGTTCAGTGCCAGCACAGACGGTTTGCTGTCGAGAACTTTACGCAGTTCAGCGATGTTTTTCACTGCCTGCTGGTTCGCGCCAATAATCACATCACCTTTCTTCAGGCCGATCTGCGCAGCCGGAGTGCCCGTTTTCACGTTGTTCACTACCACGCCCTGATCTTTGCCTTTGTTGCTCATCTCAGCACCTTCAATGCCGTTGAAGATGGAGCTGGAATCAACCTGATTCTGGCTGCTCTGCTGCAGTTCCAGATTCACGTTGACCTGCTTACCGTCGCGCAGCAAGCCCAGGGTCAGTTTGCTGCCCACCGGCATAGTACCCACCTGAGCACGCAGTGCGGCAAAGCTGCTGATTGGCTTACCGTTCAGTGAGGTGATCACATCACCCGCTTTAATGCCCGCTTTTGCAGCGGAGGAATTAGGCAGAACCTGGCTTACGAAAGCACCGCGCTGGGCGTCAACTTTCATCGCTTTCGCCAGTTCGGAATTCAGCTCAGTCCCCATAATACCCAGCTCACCGCGTTTCACCTGGCCGTATTCCACCATCTGCGAGGTCAGGTTTTTCACCATGTTGCTCGGGATAGCAAAACCGATACCGATGTTGCCGCCGTCCGGTGCGAGGATCGCGGTGTTGATACCGATCAGTTCGCCGTTCAGGTTAACCAGCGCACCACCGGAGTTACCACGGTTGATCGCTGCATCGGTCTGGATGAAGTTTTCGTAGTTTTCGGCATTCAGGCCGCTACGCCCCAGCGCAGAGACAATCCCGGAAGTTACCGTCTCTCCCAGACCAAACGGGTTACCAATCGCTACGGTGTAATCACCCACGCGCAGTGCATCAGAATCCGCCATCTTAATTGCGGTCAGGTTTTTCGGGTTCTGGATCTGGATCAGCGCGATATCAGAGCGCGGATCTTTGCCAACCATCTTCGCGTCGAACTTACGACCATCGCTCAGCTGGACTTTAATCACCGTCGCGTTATCAACAACGTGGTTGTTGGTGACGACATAGCCTTTATCGGCATCAATGATGACGCCGGAACCCAGCGCCATGAATTTTTGTTGCTGGCCGCCGCCATTACCGCCCTGGCCCCCCTGGCAGAACGGAGAGCTCTGGAACGGAGAACCTTCCTGGCAGAACGGAGAATCATCACCGAAGAACTGCTGGAAATTACGCGGCATACGCGGCGTATTAACGGTTGTGCTACCTTCTACGTTAATGCTGACCACTGAAGGCATCACCTTTTCGAGCATCGGTGCAAGGCTTGGCATCTGCTGGGCTGTCGTTGCTGAAGAAGTCTCAGCCGCCGTTGCAGAGAGCGGAGATAACGCCAAACCTAAACTCAGAGCCAGTGCACTCAGTGCTAATGTGGTTTTTTTCATGTATTTCAGTCTCGATTAACAGATAACGCAAAATTGCTGTGTTCTTCAGATTCGTTTTATAGCGCGAAGTTCCGAACTAAAGTTTCTGCAAAAGGTAAAAATTTATTGTTCGTCTTTACAAAAGCCTGGTTATTGTTCTACGGCCATCAGACGTCGGTATTCATCCCACGCATAGAGGTCGGTCATACCGCTGATATAATCCTGCAGCAGGCGGCAACGGTAATAATATTCCCATAGCGGAAACTCAGGAGAATCTGACGGTAATTTACTGACAGCCTCGACATAGGCCAGCCGATGGCGCGTCGAGAGTTTGTGGAATAAGCGCGATTCAATAGGGAAACGTTTCACCCGTTCTTTTTCTACCAGTTCAGTAAAGTCTGATAACGACAGGCTTAATAAAGGACGATAAATCTCTAATAATCCGCTAATGACCCGATAGCCCTGCAATTCAAGCTGCTCGACATCCGGATGGCTAAACACATGTTTTACAGCGACATTTTTATATAGCTTAAGAAGATCGCTGCATTCGCTGGCATCTTCCAATAATGCATGATTAAACGTTCCGGCGAAAATCGCAGGCAGATTATCAATAAATCGTTGTGCCGCGTAGGGTACCAGTTTATTTAGGGTGTTTACCCGTAAATACATAAAAAACTGATCTTCCGTACTGCGGCTTAAACTATTTGAGCGTGATTTTTCCCAGGCATTTTCAACCACCAGCGAAAAGAGCGAACCTTTCTCATGCTGGCCCCACGCTTCGTGCAAATGATGATAAAGCTGCTCAACGGTAAATATTCTTTTCTCTACCGCATCTTCAAGGTCTGCCACACAATAGGAGATGTCGTCGGCAGCTTCCATAATCCACGTTAATGGAAAACGACTGTAAAGCGCCAAATTAAGTTCTTTACGCAACCGGGCAATATAGGCTTCTTCAGAAAGATAATAACCCGGCTTTTTCATTAAATAGTGATGTGTCTCAGGCGTTTCGCCACGCCACCACGCCGGACGGGTATATTTTAAAATACCGCCAACCTGTGCCCAGGTGAGATTCATCCGCATCAATGTATGCACCAGACGAATGCCTTGTGCATTCCCCTCAAAATGACATAAGTCCTGACGAATCTTGCGCCGCAGCTCGTTAAGCGGTTCTTCCCCGTCCCGTAAACGTAGTGCCGCCACGCTGCAGCGATCGTCAGTCAGAGGCTGGCTTTCGGCATCTTCCGGGTGCAAACGTTGGCGAAACCAGTCATTTATCGCTGCTTCGCCAAAATGACCAAACGGCGGATTGCCGATATCGTGCATCAGGCATGACATCTCAACAATGCTTTCAAAAGGTCCGGTCAGTTCATCCAGGCCGTATGCTTCCAGCAATTTAAGCTCTTTCAGACGGCTTAAAATTTCTTTGGCGATGTAGCGCCCCACCTGCTGGACTTCCATCGAGTGGGTAAGACGCGTGCGCACGGCGGCATTGCGCTCCAGTGGAAAAACCTGGGTCTTTTGTTGCAGACGACGAATTGCCGGAGAGTTGATGATACGCCCGCGATCGCTCTCGAAGATCCGCAGGATCTCATGTTCGGTTTTAACGCCCTGCGGTGAACGGTAACGACGATGCCAGTTTATTTTTTTTCGGAAATCAATCTGTGCCATGTCCTCTCCCGCGTGAGAAATACGCTTCCCCGTAAGCGCATGGTAAACTATGCCTTCAAATCGGGCTTATCGCGAGTAAATCTATGAAAATCGGCATCATTGGTGCAATGGAAGAAGAAGTTACGCTGCTGCGTGACAAAATCGAAAACCGTCAAACTATCAGTCTCGGCGGTTGCGAAATCTATACCGGCCAACTGAATGGAACCGAGGTTGCGCTTCTGAAATCGGGCATCGGTAAAGTCGCTGCGGCGCTGGGTGCCACTCTGCTGTTGGAACACTGCAAGCCAGATGTGATTATTAACACCGGTTCTGCCGGTGGCCTGGCACCAACGCTGAAAGTGGGCGATATCGTTGTCTCGGACGAAGCACGTTATCACGACGCGGATGTCACGGCATTTGGTTATGAATACGGTCAGTTACCAGGCTGTCCGGCAGGCTTTAAAGCTGACGATAAACTGATCGCTGCCGCTGAGGCCTGCATTGCCGAACTGAATCTTAACGCTGTACGTGGCCTGATTGTTAGCGGCGACGCTTTCATCAACGGTTCTGTTGGTCTGGCGAAAATCCGCCACAACTTCCCACAGGCCATTGCTGTAGAGATGGAAGCGACGGCAATCGCCCATGTCTGCCACAATTTCAACGTCCCGTTTGTTGTCGTACGCGCCATCTCCGACGTGGCCGATCAACAGTCTCATCTTAGCTTCGATGAGTTCCTGGCTGTTGCCGCTAAACAGTCCAGCCTGATGGTTGAGTCACTGGTGCAGAAACTTGCACATGGCTAAGTCACTGTTCAGGGCGCTGGTCGCCCTGTCTTTTCTTGCGCCACTGTGGCTCAACGCCGCGCCGCGCGTCATCACGCTTTCTCCCGCCAACACTGAACTTGCCTTTGCCGCCGGGATCACGCCGGTTGGGGTCAGCAGCTATTCCGACTATCCTCCACAAGCGCAAAAGATTGAGCAGGTTTCCACCTGGCAGGGGATGAATCTGGAACGCATTGTCGCGCTGAAACCCGATCTGGTGATTGCCTGGCGTGGAGGTAATGCCGAGCGGCAGGTTGACCAGCTGGCTTCGCTGGGAATAAAAGTGATGTGGGTCGATGCGACAAGCATTGAACAAATTGCCAATGCGTTACGTCAACTGGCCCCCTGGAGTCCGCAACCAGACAAGGCCGAACAAGCCGCGCAATCCCTGCTGGATCAGTACGCGCAATTGAAAGCGCAATATGCTGATAAACCTAAAAAACGTGTTTTTCTGCAATTCGGCATTAATCCGCCATTTACCAGTGGAAAAGAGTCGATTCAGAACCAGGTACTCGAAGTTTGTGGCGGAGAAAACATCTTTAAAGACAGCCGGGTTCCCTGGCCGCAAGTTAGCCGCGAACAGGTGTTAGCACGCTCGCCACAGGCGATTGTCATTACAGGCGGACCGGACCAAATTCCTAAAATCAAACAATACTGGGGTGAACAGCTCAAAATTCCCGTTATTCCTCTCACGAGTGACTGGTTTGAACGTGCAAGCCCACGTATTATCCTCGCTGCACAACAGCTCTGTAATGCGCTTTCACAGGTAGATTAGTGCCTGACCTTTTCAGGTGCTCAGTGGGGATTGAACAATGCTCGTCTATTGGCTGGATATAGTCGGCACAGCGGTATTTGCCATCTCCGGCGTTTTGTTAGCCGGAAAATTGCGTATGGACCCTTTTGGTGTTCTGGTACTGGGCGTGGTTACCGCAGTAGGCGGCGGAACAATTCGCGACATGGCGCTGGATCACGGCCCGGTATTTTGGGTGAAAGATCCCACCGATCTGGTCGTTGCAATGGTCACCAGCATGCTGACCATCGTGCTGGTGCGCCAGCCAAGACGCTTACCAAAATGGATGTTGCCGGTGCTGGACGCCGTTGGTCTGGCGGTGTTTGTCGGCATTGGCGTGAATAAAGCCTTTAATGCGGAAGCCGGTCCGTTAATCGCGGTTTGTATGGGCGTCATTACTGGCGTTGGCGGCGGGATCATTCGTGATGTACTGGCCCGCGAGATCCCCATGATTTTACGTACAGAAATCTACGCAACTGCCTGTATTATCGGCGGTATTGTCCACGCTACGGCTTATTACACATTTTCCGTACCACTGGAAACAGCCAGTATGATGGGCATGGTCGTGACGCTATTGATTCGGCTGGCGGCTATTCGTTGGCATCTTAAGCTACCGACGTTTGCGCTGGATGAGAATGGGCGTTGAAGAGAGAAGATGTGCCGGATAGTTTATCCGGCACATGAACAACAGATTAGATGCTAAAGGAAGAACCGCAACCGCAGGTGCTTTTCGCGTTCGGGTTGGTCACGATGAAACGAGAACCTTCCAGTCCTTCGGTGTAGTCAACGGAACCGCCGACCAGATATTGCAGGCTCATCGGATCAACCACCAGGCCAACGCCCTGTTTTTCGATGGTCATATCGCCTTCGTTCACCTGATCATCAAAGGTGAAACCATACTGGAAGCCGCTGCAACCGCCACCGGTGATATACACGCGTAATTTCAGATTCGGGTTATCTTCGTCAGCGATCAGGCTTTTAACTTTGTTGGCTGCTGCGTCGGTAAACTCCAGCGGCAGTGCTACGTCATCACTCATATTTTGCTCCAAACGACATCGGCAATTGGGCAAATTCTAACCCAATAATAATCGCCATTATCTAATACCCTGGTATTTCGTTCAAGTATTCTCGCTGGCTGATGCAGCCTTGCTTCGCGCCAGTTGCTCAGCTTCCTGTTTTGCCAGCGTGCGCGCAAGAATCGCCGAGTATAGCGGTTTCCCGCCGGTAAATTGCGCTAATAGTGTTGCGCCAAGACCGGTAATAATCATTGGCAAAATGAGCTGGTAGTTATCGGTCATCTCCAGAACCAGAATGATCCCCGTTAACGGCGCGCGAATAGATGCCGCCAGTAATGCCCCCATTCCGGCAATAGCAAACGTCCCCGCCTCCAGGTGATATTGCGGAAACAGCTCAACGGCAACCATTCCGAAAGCGGTTCCCAGCACAGTACCCAGCGCCAGCATCGGGGCAAAAATACCGCCCGGCGCGCCGGAAGAGAAGCAGAGTAAGGTGGTAATGACCCGAGCGACGAAGATAAACACCAGCATTCCCATGCTGAAATTCCCCGCGGTAGCGATAGGAATCAGGTTAAAACCGCCGCCCGACGTTGCTGGTGCCACAAACCCCAGCAATCCACACAGACCGCCAATCGCACCACCCATCAGTACCCATTTGGTAATATTGCCGCCGTGCACACGGTGCAGCAAATCCTGCATCCCCAGCACCCATTTATTAAAAATAGGGCCGAAAATGCCAAAAATAATACCGAGGATCAGATAAAGCCACAGCGTATTAAGCGGCGCATCAGAAAGTTTACCGACGTCAATCAACGCAACTTCATGATTAAAAATCCGGTACATAATGGTCGACATAATGACGCCAATAAATACCGCTTTAATCGAAATTAACGTATAGCGAAACTGCGGACGCATCTCTTCGATAATAAACAAAATACCCGCCAGCGGCGCGTTAAAGGCCGCAGCCAGCCCCGCAGCAGCACCGGTTGCCAGCAGCGTATGGCGAGCTTCATCACCTTTCAGGCGGAAAATATCAAGCACCATGCGACCGATATTGCCGCCGATCTGCACGGTTGGTCCTTCGCGCCCTAGCACCATGCCTCCGCCGAGTGTCCCCAGCCCGCCAAAGAATTTCACCGGCAATACACGCCACCAGCGAACAGGACGTTGATCTTCCAGCGCCCCTTCAATTTCCGGGATCCCCGATCCCCCTGCTTCGGGCGCGTATTTGCGCACCAAAAAGTAGCCGAACATCGCCAGCACCGCCGAACAGAGAAAAGCGACGGTTAACAGTAGCGGATAATTATCAGCAGTATGTACCAGCGCCCCCATACGTTGGTTCTGCAACCAGGCGACACCTTTGTCAAAAGCAACCGCTGCCAGCCCGACAAGCGTGCCGACGACTGCCGCCATAAACAAAATGGCTAACGGGGTTTTATCGCGCTCAAGAAGTTGGCGAATCAGTTGTCTGCGTCGCAGGCGCGCGGCCTGCGGTGTTTCTAAAGAGGGAGTATCAGTTTTCATCCAATGATCACTTATTGGTCATACAAATAAGATGACGGCATTTTACTCGCACGTTCCATGAAAATCCTTTGCAAAGCGTAATGTTTCAAATGCACAAAACTTTTATACTCTAAGAAATCAGGATTGCACCAGTACAAGCAGCCTGATGTTTGACGAGTATTTAACTTGTTATGAATAACATAGAATAGCAGCCATTCACTTTTTCTACGAATCAGGAACCCTCCATGAGTAAGTCTGAAAATCTTTACAGCGCAGCGCGCGAGCTGATCCCTGGCGGTGTGAACTCCCCTGTTCGCGCCTTTACTGGCGTGGGCGGCACTCCACTGTTTATCGAAAAAGCGGACGGCGCTTATCTGTACGATGTTGATGGCAAAGCCTATATCGATTATGTCGGTTCCTGGGGGCCGATGGTGCTGGGCCATAACCATCCGGCAATCCGCAATGCCGTGATTGAAGCCGCCGAGCGTGGTTTAAGCTTTGGTGCACCAACCGAAATGGAAGTGAAAATGGCGCAACTGGTGACCGAACTGGTCCCGACCATGGATATGGTGCGCATGGTGAACTCCGGCACTGAAGCGACCATGAGCGCCATCCGCCTGGCCCGTGGTTTTACCGGTCGCGACAAAATCATTAAATTTGAAGGTTGTTACCACGGTCACGCTGACTGCCTGCTGGTGAAAGCCGGTTCTGGCGCACTCACGTTAGGCCAGCCAAACTCGCCGGGTGTTCCGGCAGATTTCGCCAAACATACCTTAACCTGTACTTATAACGATCTGGCTTCTGTACGCGCCGCGTTTGAGCAATACCCGCAAGAGATTGCCTGTATTATCGTTGAGCCGGTGGCAGGCAATATGAACTGTGTTCCGCCGCTGCCAGAGTTCCTGCCAGGTCTGCGCGCGCTGTGCGACGAATTTGGCGCATTGCTGATCATCGATGAAGTAATGACTGGCTTCCGCGTGGCACTGGCTGGTGCACAGGATTATTACGGCGTAGTGCCAGATTTAACCTGCCTCGGCAAAATCATCGGCGGTGGAATGCCGGTAGGCGCATTCGGTGGTCGTCGTGATGTAATGGATGCGCTGGCCCCGACGGGTCCGGTCTATCAGGCGGGTACGCTTTCCGGTAACCCAATTGCGATGGCAGCGGGTTTCGCCTGTCTGAATGAAGTCGCGCAGCCGGGCGTTCACGAAACGCTGGATGAGCTGACAACACGTCTGGCAGAAGGTCTGCTGGAAGCGGCAGAAGAAGCCGGAATTCCGCTGGTCGTTAACCACGTTGGCGGCATGTTCGGTATTTTCTTTACCGACGCCGAGTCCGTGACGTGCTATCAGGATGTGATGGCCTGTGACGTGGAACGCTTTAAGCGTTTCTTCCATATGATGCTGGACGAAGGTGTTTACCTGGCACCGTCAGCGTTTGAAGCGGGCTTTATGTCCGTGGCGCACAGCATGGAAGATATCAATAACACCATCGATGCTGCACGTCGGGTGTTTGCGAAGTTGTGAT
>ENA-UOYX01000618-UOYX01000618.1-food-metagenome-genome-assembly--contig:-NODE-618-length-10807-cov-7.081566_pt1 | contig 10807 bp, 7 predicted proteins | sample MGYA00249880_ERZ772718 | MGnify/ENA primary metagenome ERZ772718 (study PRJEB29005, sample SAMN08379458) | food metagenome | isolation source: cheese spiked with Escherichia coli O157 | study: EMG produced... | reverse complement strand
ATTTCAGACCGGCGTCAACCAGTACTACGTCTTTGTCGATAGCAACAACAACACCACGAACGATGGAACCCGGACGGGTTTCGATTGTTTTTAAGGATTCTTCAAATAGTTGAGCAAAAGATTCAGTCATGTTTAATCTTCAGGTTTCATATTTAACGTCCACCTGGCTCCATGCCGGATGGGGTTGTTTAACATACCCGCTAACACTCCATTGCTGCGGGGGTACTGCTAAAATTCGGAGGCTCTTGTGCTTTTTCGATAAGACAATTAAGCGGAAGCCAGTTTTTCGCGCGCATATTGTAGCGCTTTTTCAATCACTTGCTCAATGTTTAGTTCTGTTGAATCAAGAACTAAAGCATCGGCAGCCGGGATCAGCGGCGCGACTGTACGATTGCGATCGCGATCGTCGCGCTCTTTTATCTCGGATAAAAGGCGATCAAAGTTAACACTAAAGCCCTTTTCCTGCAACTGGAGCATGCGGCGATGAGCACGTTCTTCCGCGGAAGCGTCAAGGAAAATTTTCACCGGCGCATCAGGGAATACGACGGTGCCCATATCGCGTCCGTCGGCGATCAGGCCCGGCAATTCGCGAAAGGCTCGCTGGCGGCGGAGCAATGCTTCACGCACGCGAGGAAAAGCAGCCACTTTAGATGCCGTGTTGGCAACATCCTGAGTGCGAATTTCAGCGCTAACATCCTCCCCCTCCAGAACCACTTCCAGGCTACCGTCAGTAGAGACAAAACGCACATCCAGGTGCGCAGCCAGCGGCACCAGCGCCTCTTCGGATTCCACATCCACATGATGATGTAGGGCCGCGAGAGCAAGCACGCGATAAATCGCCCCAGAATCGAGCAGATGCCAGCCCAGCGTTTCTGCCATTGCCTTGCATAAGGTGCCTTTGCCCGCACCGCCAGGCCCATCAATGGTGATTACCGGAACTGTTGCCGTCATCTTTTTCTCCTTCAGCAGGGCGCATCAATATATAAACGCCGCGCATTATACGCATCTCTACGACAGAAAGTGAGCATTGCTTGTAAATTACGGATAACAGGAAATCTCCTGCGGAAGAATTGTGCAATTATAGCGGGCTGTCAGAGCAACAGCCCGGAAGATGATGTCGTTTTACTGTTTATCTGCGGCGATACGGTCGCGAATATGCTGCGCGCGTTCTGTTGAAGGTGGGTGTGAATCGAACAGAGATTTGCTACGCCCGGCGTCAAGACTGGCCAGTTTTTCGAAGCTTCCCACCAAGCCTTGGGTGCTGATTTTGCGCTTCTTCAGCAAATCGTAAGAGAAATCATCGGCGTCCGACTCCTGCGAACGAGAGAAGGCTGAGTTGATCATCCCCTCGCCAATGTCGCCCAACTGGGATTTTGACAGACTTGCAGCCGCTCCGCCGGTTGCCGAAATGGCATCACGCGCGGCGACGGTTGCATACGCGGTTTGCATCGCTTTACGCGAGTGGCCCAGCGCGACGTGACCCAGTTCATGGCCCAGTACAGCTTCAACTTCATTATCGGTCATCATGTCCATCAGGCCGCTATAGACGCGCACGCAGCCGTTGGCCATTGCCCAGGCATTGACATCTGACGTCATATAAACCTTATAGTTTACCGGGGTACCGTTGATGTTATTTCCAAGCGCTTTGGCAATTTTATTCAGACGTTTGGTGTACTTACTTGAAGCGCCGGCCTGTTTATTTTCGCTATCCATTTGCTTACAAGCATCGTCGGAAAGCGCTTTGACTTCAGCGTCAGAAAGCGTTGCCGCTTTGTAGGCCGTCATCCCTGAACTTACGAGGGCGTTGGTGTCCATCCCCTGCATATTTTTACAACCTGCCAACAACGTGGCGGAAACCGCTAAAGCCAGCATTACTTTTGTATTTCTCATATCAATCATCCATTGATTTTCATATTAAATGCTTATAAATCCTGCATTTACAAGCAGCCAAGGCTAGCATTTAGTTTCCCGCCCGACAAGCAGACATAAAAAAACGCCGACACGATGGTCGGCGTTTTTACCTTAAACTCACGTCATTCAGGCCGGCGTACTGATTCGCGCCAGCTGCTCGAAGTAGTCCGGGAACGTTTTCGCCGTACATTTCGGGTCAAGGATGGTGACCGGCGTATCGGAAAGTGCCACCAGCGAGAAGCACATTGCCATACGGTGGTCGTTCCAGGTGCCGATCTCAGCAAACTGAAGCTTCGCAGGTGGAGTAATGCGGATGTAATCCTCCCCCTCTTCAACTTCTGCTCCCACTTTACGTAGCTCCGTGGCCATAGCAAACAGACGGTCGGTCTCTTTGACCCGCCAGTTATAGATGTTGCGCAGAGTCGTGGTGCCTTTCGCAAACAGGGCTGCCGTGGCGATCGTCATCGCCGCGTCCGGAATATGATTCATATCCATATCGATGGCGTTCAGTTCACCATGGGTGCAGGCAATAAAGTCATCGCCCCAGGTAACGGTTGCGCCCATTTTTTCCAGCACATCGGCAAAACGGATATCACCCTGTACGCTGTTGCGGCCAATACCGGTGACCTTCACCGTACCGCCTTTGATCGCGCCAGCGGCGAGGAAGTAGGATGCCGAGGAGGCATCGCCTTCCACCAGATAGTCGCCCGGCGCGAGGTAGTGTTGATTGCCGCGCACGATAAAGCGCTGATAAGACTGGTTTTCAACCTCAACGCCAAAGGTTTTCATCAGGTGCAGCGTGATATCGATATAAGGTTTGGAAACCAGATCGCCTTTAATCACGATCGCGGTATCCTGCGGCGCCAGCGGAGCCGCCATCAGCAGCGCGGTCAGAAACTGGCTGGAAACGCTGCCGTCCACTTCAACCTGGCCGCCGCTGAAACCGCCGCGCAGGCGCAGCGGCGGGTAGTTTTCCTGCTCCAGGTAATCAATCTGCGCTTCGCCCTGACGCAGCGCGTCAACCAGGTGGCCAATCGGCCGCTCTTTCATTCGCGGCTCGCCGGTCAGCACAATATCGTTACGGCCTAAACATAACGCAGCCGCTAGCGGACGCATCGCCGTTCCAGCATTACCGAGGAACAGTTCTAGTGTTTCAGCCGCCTGCAGAGGGCCGCCGTTGCCGGTGACTTCACAGCGAGTACGATCGGAAGACAGGGTATAATGAACTCCCAGCGCGCTCAGGGCATTAAGCATGTGGCGTACATCGTCGCTATCCAGCAGGTTGGTCAGCACCGTAGTGCCCCGGGCCAAAGCCGCCAGCAGCAAGGCACGGTTAGAAACACTCTTGGACCCGGGCAGGTTAATCGTGCCATCTACGCGTGCGATGGGTTGTAACGTCAGGGATTCCATTAAACTCAACTCTCAAACAAACAGAATAAAAACCCCGCAGAGCGGCTGCGGGGATGAAAAACACGACAGCGATTAACCGTGACGGCGTTCGAAGTCCTGCATAAAGTCGGTCAGCGCCTTCACGCCCGCCAGCGGCATGGCGTTATAGATGGAAGCACGCATGCCGCCCACGACGCGGTGGCCCTTCAGCGCATGCAGACCGGCGGCAAAGGACTCTTCGAGGAACAGTTTATCAAGCGCGCTGTCCGCCAGCTGGAACGGCACGTTCATGCGCGAGCGGTTCGCCGCAGCGACATCGTTGCGATAGAAAGCGCTGTTATCGATGGTGCTATAGAGCAGGTCGGCTTTCTGCTGGTTGATTTTATCCATAGCGGCAACCCCGCCCTGCTCTTTCAGCCATTTAAACACCAGACCTGACAGGTACCAGGCAAATGTCGGCGGCGTGTTAAACATGGAGTCATTGGCGGACAGAATGGAGTAATCCAGAATCGATGGGCAGGCTACACTGGCTTTACCCAGCAGATCTTCGCGCACAATAATCAGCGTCAGACCAGCAGGGCCGATGTTTTTCTGCGCGCCGGCGTAGATCACGCCATAGCGGCTAACGTCAATTTCACGGGATAAAATCGTCGATGACAAATCCGCCGTGACGACCACATCGTCGCCAAAGTTTGGCGCTTCTTCAATGGCAATACCGTCAATGGTTTCGTTCGGACAGTAGTGCAGGTAGGCAGCGCCCGGAGTCAGCTGCCATTCGCTCATCGGTTTAACCGCGCGCAGGCCGTCAACGGTAATTTTGGCGTCGATCACGTTCGGCGTGCAGTATTTATGCGCTTCTTTTACCGCGCTGGCCGCCCAGTAGCCGGCATCGACGTAGTCGGCAACGGTTTTATCGCCAAGCAGGTTCAGCGGGATACCGGCAAACTGTCCGCGACCGCCGCCGTGGCAGAATAAAACTTTATAATTGGAAGGAATATTGAGCAGGGAGCGAAAATCCTGTTCCGCCTCTTCAGCCACCTTAATGAACTCTTTGCCACGGTGGCTGATTTCCATCACCGACGTTCCCAAACCGTTCCAGTCGCACAGTTCCTTTTGCGCCAGTTTGAGTACTTCCGCCGGCAGCATTGCCGGGCCTGAACTGAAGTTATAGACCTGAGCCATTTCCCCTCACCACTTGCTATGTTATTTACCCGCGAACCGTCGCGGGCATAAGTTATTCCTGTGGCTATCGGTTTTATCATTCAGTGACACGCACCGCAATGGCTAAAACTGAGCGTCGGGGAAATGCGGCCTCGCTCACACAAAAGAATCTGCCAGCTTGACGTCATAAAACCGACATAATTGCTGTCAAGTGACTCTTTTTGCCCGGCTGACCTTCGACCATTCTGCATTTGCGCAGCGAGGGCATAATTGTTTATCCCCGGCGCGTAGCGTAAGGATTGCGCTACAGCGAACGCAGGCATAATGGTCGTCCCGGGGAATAGTGGTAAAACGATCGGTAAAGCGGGAAGGAAGAATGGAGAGTCCGGCTTTAACATCTTCATCCTCGTAGAAATAGAGGCTGATCTGGCCGTTGGTTTCCAGAATAGCCAGCCGCACCTGTCCCAGTTGTTCAACCCCGCTGATTCTCAGCTCCATAAAAAATTCAAATTCGGTCATGTTTTCCGCCTGCAGTTTCTCCCATGCCAGCTCGCCGTTTTCCACAACAATAATCGGCTTGCCTTCCAGCAGATCCTCAAGTTTTTCGCTATGCCCCATCAGCCACATAATCAATCGATACAGCAGCGCCAGCGTAATAAAAACCGCCAGTACCGGCAGCATAGGGACGTCATCGTAAAATGCGACGTCGCCCGCGGCCGAACCGAGAGTCAAAATGATGAGCACTTCGAACAGAGACATCTGACGAACGCCCCGCCGCCCGGTTATCTTGAGAAAAATAAATACCAGTACGAAGGTGTAGAGGCTCCGTAATGCCACCTCGGCCAGAAATTCCACGGGCACTTTATCCAGTGCCATACGATGCCAGTCAAATGTCTTCATGTTTTACGCCTGAACAGTTATTGAGTGACATAAGCATAGCCAGACGATGGAGATAGCACCCGTCATCTAAAACCCGTATCATTGCGCGCTTTACGTACGATAAAAGTGACCGCCATGACTCAAACATTTATACCCGGCAAAGATGCCGCCCTGGAAGATTCCATCGCTCGCTTCCAGCAGAAGTTGCTCGACCTCGGATTTGATATTGAAGAGGCCTCATGGCTCAACCCGGTACCGCACGTCTGGTCAGTGCATATCCGCGATAAAGAGTGCGCCCTGTGCTTCACCAACGGCAAAGGCGCCACCAAAAAAGCCGCGCTGGCCTCCGCGCTCGGAGAGTACTTTGAGCGCCTCTCGACTAACTATTTCTTTGCCGATTTCTGGCTGGGCGAGACCATCGCGAATGGCCCTTTCGTCCATTACCCTAATGAAAAATGGTTCCCGTTAACCGACGATGACGACGTGCCGGAAGGCCTGCTGGATGCCCGCCTGCGCGCGTTCTACGATCCTGACGAGCAGTTAACCGCCAGCATGCTGGTGGATCTGCAGTCTGGTAATGACGAGCGCGGCGTCTGTGGCCTGCCGTTCACCCGTCAGTCTGATGGTGAAACGATCTATATTCCGATGAATATCGTCGGCAACCTGTACGTTTCTAACGGGATGTCCGCGGGCAACACCCGCAACGAAGCCCGCGTTCAGGGGCTTTCGGAAGTGTTTGAACGCCATATTAAGAACCGCATTATCGCCGAGAGCATCAGCCTGCCGGAGATCCCTGCGGAGGTGATGGCGCGGTATCCGGGCGTAGTAGAATCGATCAATAAGCTGGAGGCCGAAGGATTCCCGATTTTCGCATATGATGGTTCGCTCGGCGGCAAATATCCGGTTATCTGCGTCGTACTGTTTAACCCGGCTAACGGCACCTGTTTCGCCTCTTTCGGCGCACATCCCGATTTCGGCGTGGCGCTGGAACGTACCGTTACCGAACTGCTACAGGGCCGCAGCCTGAAAGATCTCGACGTTTTCACGCCGCCAACCTTCGATGATGAAGAAGTCGCCGAACATGCGAACCTTGAAACGCACTTTATCGACTCCAGCGGCCTGATCTCCTGGGATATGTTTAAGCAGGATGCCGACTATCCGTTCGTGGACTGGAGCTTCTCCGGGACCACGGATGAAGAGTTCGCCACTCTGATGGCTATCTTTAAACAAGAAGATAAAGAAGTTTACATCGCCGATTACGAACACCTGAGCGTCTACGCCTGCCGAATCATTGTCCCGGGCATGTCTGATATCTATCCGGCGGAAGACCTTTGGCTGGCGAATAACAGCATGGGCGCGCCTCTGCGGGAAACGATTCTTTCCCTGCCGGAAAGCGAGTGGGAAAAAGAAGATTATCTGGCGCTTATCGAACAAATGGACGATGAAGGCCTCGATGATTTCACCCGCGTGCGCGAACTGCTGGGTCTGGCGACCGGCAAAGACAACGGCTGGTATACCCTGCGCATTGGCGAGCTGAAAGCAATGCTGGCGCTGGCGGGCGGCGATCTCGAGCAGGCGTTGATCTGGACCGAGTGGACGATGGAGTTCAACGCCTCCATCTTTAGCGCCGAGCGCGCCAATTACTACCGCTGCCTGCAAACCCTGCTGCTACTGAGCCAGGAAGAAGAGCGTCAGCCGCTGCAGTATCTGAACGCTTTTGTGCGCATGTACGGCGCCGATGCCGTAGAAGCTGCCAGCGCCGCGCTCAGCGGAGAAGCACCGTTTTATGGGCTGCAGGCCGTTGACAGCGATTTGATGGCTTTCCCGGCTCATCAGTCGTTATTGAAGGCCTATGAAAAGCTACAGCGCGCGAAAGCCGCATTTTGGGCGAAATAAAGCGTTTCTTCCGTTAAAATGACGATAACAGGGGGTCGACTGCGACCCCTTTTTCCTGTTTTGCACTATTTCCGCCGATGTTGTAGCTATAAAGTTAATTAGTGGTGAGAAATAATAAAATACTGCCGCAAATATTGTTAATTTTAATAAAAATACCCCATTTTAATTAACCGAAAAACGGGGGCAAAATGAAAATAATCAACATTACTTGTAAATTTTAAAATTTATTTTTTTATTAAAAAACAAAAAGTTAACTCAATAAATAAGCAAATCCACACACTAAAAAGGCCTATAGTTCCGGTAGGATATGATCTACATCAAATTCCCTTCTATAATGCTTTGTTAGTATCTCACCGCCAACTTACATAAAGAGAGAGTTAGTGTGAAAGCTGACAACCCTTTTGATCTTTTACTCCCTGCTGCCATGGCGAAAGTCGCCGAAGAAGCGGGCGTCTATAAAGCGACAAAACATCCGATAAAGACGTTTTATCTGGCTATCACCGCAGGTGTCTTCATCTCTATCGCTTTTGTTTTCTATATTACCGCGACAACCGGCACGGCCGGGATGCCATTCGGGGTTGCCAAACTGATTGGGGGCATCTGCTTCTCACTGGGTTTGATTCTCTGCGTTATTTGCGGTGCCGACCTGTTTACCTCAACCGTTCTTATCGTTGTCGCGAAAGCCAGCGGAAGAATCACATGGGGTCAACTGGCGAAAAACTGGCTCAACGTCTATGTTGGTAACCTGATTGGTTGCTTACTGTTTGTATTGCTGATGTGGCTTTCAGGCGAATATATGACTGCCAACGGTCAATGGGGACTTAACGTTCTGCAAACCGCCGACCACAAAATGCACCATACTTTTGTTGAAGCCGTGTGCCTGGGTATCCTGGCAAACCTGATGGTCTGCCTTGCGGTATGGATGAGTTACTCCGGCCGTAGCCTGATGGATAAAGCCATGATTATGGTTTTACCGGTGGCAATGTTTGTTGCCAGCGGGTTTGAGCATAGTATCGCGAACATGTTTATGATCCCGCTGGGTATCGTTATCCGCGACTTTGCAAGCCCGGAATTCTGGACCGCAGTTGGTTCAACTCCGGAAAGTTTCTCTCACCTGACCGTCATGAACTTCATCACTGATAACCTGATTCCGGTAACTATCGGGAACATCATCGGCGGTGGTCTGCTGGTTGGGTTGACATACTGGGTCATTTACCTGCGTGGCGACGACCATCACTAAGGGTTGTTTCAGGCAGTAAATAAAAAATCCACTTAAGAAGGTAGGTGTTACATGTCCGAGCTTAATGAAAAGTTAGCCACAGCCTGGGAAGGTTTTGCGAAAGGTGACTGGCAGAACGAAGTCAACGTACGCGACTTCATCCAGAAAAACTATACCCCGTACGAAGGTGACGAGTCCTTCCTGGCTGGCGCAACTGACGCGACCACCAAGCTGTGGGACACCGTAATGGAAGGCGTTAAACAGGAAAACCGCACTCACGCGCCTGTTGATTTTGATACTTCCCTTGCGTCCACCATCACTTCTCATGACGCTGGCTACATCGAGAAAGGTCTCGAGAAAATCGTTGGCCTGCAGACTGAAGCGCCGCTGAAACGTGCGATTATCCCGTTCGGTGGTATCAAAATGGTAGAAGGTTCCTGCAAAGCGTACGATCGCGAGCTGGACCCGATGCTGAAGAAAATCTTCACCGAATACCGCAAAACTCATAACCAGGGCGTGTTTGACGTATACACCAAAGACATCCTGAACTGCCGTAAATCTGGCGTTCTGACTGGTCTGCCGGATGCCTATGGCCGTGGTCGTATCATCGGTGACTACCGTCGCGTTGCGCTGTACGGTATCGACTTCCTGATGAAAGACAAATACGCTCAGTTCGTTTCTCTGCAAGAGAAACTGGAAAACGGCGAAGATCTGGAAGCAACCATCCGTCTGCGTGAAGAAATCTCTGAACAGCACCGCGCGCTGGGTCAGATCAAAGAAATGGCGGCTAAATACGGCTGCGATATCTCTGGTCCTGCAACCACCGCTCAGGAAGCTATCCAGTGGACCTACTTCGGTTACCTGGCTGCCGTTAAATCTCAGAACGGCGCAGCAATGTCCTTCGGTCGTACCTCCAGCTTCCTGGACATCTTCATCGAACGTGACCTGAAAGCCGGTAAAATCACCGAGCAAGACGCACAGGAAATGATTGACCACCTGGTCATGAAACTGCGTATGGTTCGTTTCCTGCGTACTCCTGAATATGATGAACTGTTCTCTGGCGACCCGATCTGGGCAACCGAATCTATCGGCGGTATGGGCGTTGACGGCCGTACTCTGGTCACCAAAAACAGCTTCCGTTTCCTGAACACCCTATACACCATGGGGCCGTCTCCGGAGCCGAACATCACCATTCTGTGGTCTGAAAAACTGCCGCTGAGCTTCAAAAAATACGCTGCGAAAGTGTCCATCGATACCTCTTCTCTGCAGTACGAGAACGATGATCTGATGCGTCCTGACTTCAACAACGATGACTATGCTATCGCTTGCTGCGTAAGCCCGATGGTTGTTGGTAAGCAAATGCAGTTCTTCGGTGCTCGCGCTAACCTGGCGAAAACCATGCTGTACGCAATCAACGGCGGCGTTGATGAAAAACTGAAAATGCAGGTTGGTCCTAAATCTGAACCGATCAAAGGCGACGTCCTGAACTTCGACGAAGTGATGGAGCGCATGGATCACTTCATGGACTGGCTGGCTAAACAGTACGTCACTGCGCTGAACATCATCCACTACATGCACGACAAGTACAGCTACGAAGCTTCACTGATGGCGCTGCACGACCGTGATGTTATCCGCACCATGGCATGCGGTATCGCAGGTCTGTCCGTTGCGGCTGACTCCCTGTCCGCAATCAAATATGCGAAAGTTAAACCGATTCGTGACGAAAACGGTCTGGCTGTCGACTTCGAAATCGAAGGTGAATACCCGCAGTTTGGTAACAACGACTCTCGCGTCGATGATATGGCCGTTGACCTGGTTGAACGTTTCATGAAGAAAATTCAGAAACTGCACACCTACCGCAACGCTATCCCGACTCAGTCCGTGCTGACCATCACCTCTAACGTTGTGTATGGTAAGAAAACCGGTAACACCCCTGACGGTCGTCGCGCTGGCGCTCCGTTCGGACCAGGTGCTAACCCGATGCACGGTCGTGACCAGAAAGGTGCTGTTGCCTCTCTGACCTCCGTTGCTAAACTGCCGTTTGCTTACGCGAAAGATGGTATTTCTTACACCTTCTCTATCGTGCCGAACGCGCTGGGCAAAGACGACGAAGTGCGTAAAACTAACCTCGCCGGCCTGATGGATGGTTACTTCCACCACGAAGCGTCCATCGAAGGCGGTCAGCATCTGAACGTCAACGTCATGAACCGCGAGATGCTGCTCGACGCGATGGAAAACCCGGAAAAATATCCGCAGCTGACCATCCGCGTATCCGGCTACGCAGTACGTTTTAACTCCCTGACTAAAGAACAGCAGCAGGACGTTATTACTCGTACCTTCACTCAATCTATG
>ENA-UOYX01000617-UOYX01000617.1-food-metagenome-genome-assembly--contig:-NODE-617-length-10808-cov-95.553520_pt1 | contig 10808 bp, 9 predicted proteins | sample MGYA00249880_ERZ772718 | MGnify/ENA primary metagenome ERZ772718 (study PRJEB29005, sample SAMN08379458) | food metagenome | isolation source: cheese spiked with Escherichia coli O157 | study: EMG produced... | reverse complement strand
CTGCAAAAATCAATGCCAAGACACCGCGCAGCACAAAAAGCCACCAATTTTGGCTCAGCGAACACAGTGCTTTGGTGGGGTCATCCGCATTGGAATTGGCGTTGGTGTCTGTGTTCATGCAATATCTCCTAAAGATCTATACAAAATAAAAAATCAAACACTCATGGGACAAGAGAGGGGGCGCTATGCGCCCCCTCTCCAGCGGTTTCAGAACAACCTGGACAGTTTTGCCTTGACTTCATCGAGCCAGCCTTTTCCGAAGCCTCCCCCTCCCGTCTTTTCCTTGATTTTCTTGAGTTCAGCGTACAGGGGCTCAAAGTCCTTCCTTTTTCCATAGCCCAGCAGTTCTGCCATTTCCAACTGCTGCCGGGCTTCGTTCAACAATGTCTCCAGGCGCTCATTGGATGCTTCGCTGCGCTGACCATCTTCTACCAGAGGCTCGGCGCGCTTCAGGAGCAGCTTCGCACGCAGGACGGGCAGCGGAAGCACGCTGCGCTCCTCGACCAGCGTGCTGAGCGCTGACTGCAGCGCGGCTTTGGCTTCTTCGATCTTGCCCTGATCGATCAGCGGCACGACTGCCTTCACGGCTGCGGGATAGGACGCCAAAGGGATGTTGGTGACCGTGATCACGATTTCACTGGCCAGCAAAGCCAGCACGTGGCGAGCCTGTTGCACCTCGCCATGTTTGAGGGCATCCAGCGCCTCGTCGGTCATCGCCTCAATGGTTTCCGTGTTGGCGAACAAGTCGTGCACGATGGTGCGCACATCAACGCCGGCCAGGGCGAGCGTGGGTTCGCGCGCGACGATCAGCTCCAGCTTTCCCGTCACTTCGGCCAGCGTTGCCAATGCGCGTGCAGTGTCCTTGCCGTCAAGTGCGGCCAGCGCTGATTTGGTCAGCGACAAGGCCGAGACTGCCTCATCGAGGACTTGTTTACGTTTGTCTGCCGCCTGCGAGTCCGTTTCTTTCTGAACCTCAGGCTGTACCTCCGTGACGACTTCAGGCTTGGACTCTGGACTGACAGGAAGGCTGCTTACCGCGGCTTGTTCGTTTATTCCTTCGTTCGTCGCATTGGGATTCGGTGTTTGCTCATTCATGGTGATATGCCTCGTATGAGATAGTGAAAATAGGCGAATCTGTTGGGGCTGAATGCGAACATCGCGAGACTGACCGACAGAGCAGTCAGCCCCTTCATCACCTCAAAACAGCTTTTGGATGCGCGTCTTCAACTCGTCGAACCATCCCTTGCCGCTTTTGCCACCAGCCGACTTTTGCTCAATGGACTTCACCTGATCGAAGATGGGTTTGAAGTCCTCCTTCTTGCCATAACCCAGGATTTGCGCCAGCTCGATCTCCGTGCGCACGGACGACAGCAAGGTGCTGAGCTCCTCGTTCTGCTTGGCATCGCGCTTGTCAGTCTCGGCCAGCTTTTCAGCTTTTGCTATCGCGGCTTCGGCCCGTAGCACGGGCAGAGGGAGTACAACTTGGGTGACCACCAGCGTGTTCAGTGCTCGGGCGAGCTCTGCTTTGGCTTCGTCGATCTTGCCGCTGTCGACGAGCCGTGCAGCCGACTTGATCGCTGCCGGGTACGTTGCCATGGGCAGGTTGTCGGTTTCGATCACGATTTCGCTGGCCAGATTGGCAACGATGGGCCGGGCCTTTTGCACCTCGCCATCACCCAACAACTCCCGAGACAACTTGACCGCTTTCTTTACCGATTCCACGTTGGCGTGGATATCGTGGGTGATGACGCGTACATCGACCGGCGCCAAAGCAAGTTTGGCGTCGCGTGCCAATACCAGTTCCAGCTTTCCGCTGGCCAGTTCCAGCGCAGCAAGCGCCTCCTTGGTCTTCTTTGCATCAAGGAGGGTCAAAGCCTCCTGGGTCTTGGTGAGCGCCGTGATGGCGTCTTGAGTGAGCTCGGCACGCTTTTTATCGGCTTCCCGGGCGGCCTTGTCATCTACCTGTGGCTGTGCCGCCTTGGATGCGGCAGAGGGTGCTGCAGCACCTGGGCTAGAACCTGCCGCCGATTGGGCCAGAGCCGGTCCGCTCAGTCCGACGACGACCGCCAGGGCAAGTGCGGAGAAGGTGTATTGTGGCTGTTTGATATTCATGATCTTGGGCTCCTGATTGAAGTTAGTTGACTGAGATTTCAATCTGTTTCGGTTTGGCTTGCTCGGCCTTGACAAGCCGCACTTCCAGTACGCCGTCTTTCATGGAAGCCGTCACCTTGGTCGGATCAACGTTGTCAGGCAAGACAAAGCTGCGCACAAAGCGGCCATACGCACGTTCGATGCGGTGGAACTTCTTGCCCTGCTCCTCTTTTTCCAGTTTGCGCTCGCCGCTGATGGTGAGCACACCGTTTTCCGCGCTGACGCGCACGGCATCCTTGGGGACCTCCGGCAGATCCAGCTTGAGGAGGAATGCGTTCTCATCCTCGCTGATGTCCGCCATTGGTGCCCAGTCCGCCGTGGTCATGGCTTCGTTGCCGGTACGGGCGCCCTGTCGCTGGGGTATTCGTCCGAACATCGTCGCCAGGCGGTTTTGCAATTCATCCAGTTCCCGGAAGGGGTCCCACGGAGTCAATGCAGACATATCGGTTCTCCTTGAACAATGCCGACGAATTGGATGACGCACTGAACAGAGCCGTCGGTTTACTCTGAATGGCACCTACTACTGTTTTCAGTTCCGAACAAGTCCTTGAGTCAATTGACGGATATCGCTTTCGTCGAGCGTTTCCCGCGCCAGCAGCTCGCGCGCGCAGCGCTCCAGCACCGCGCGGTTGATGTCGAGAATCCGGTAGGCGCGCTCGAACACGCCCATCACGATGTCGCGGATAGCCTGATCGATGCGCGCCTGGGTCGATTCGGCCACCCGGCAACCGCCGTGGGCCAGTTCCGGTGTATCGAGAAAGCGGGGCCGCTGCGCCTCGAAGGCGATGTAGCCCAGGCCCTCGTCCATGCCAAAGCGGGTGATCATGTCGCGGGCGATGTCGGTGGCTCGCGCCAGATCGTCCGCCGCCCCGGTAGACAACTCGCCGAACACCAGCTTTTCGGCGGCACGCCCGCCCAGCAGTACGGCGATCTTGTGCTCGAGATCGGTACGCGTCATCAGGAAGCGGTCTTCGGTGGGGCGCTGCAAGGTGTAGCCCAGCGCGCCGATGCCGCGCGGGATGATCGAGATCTTGTGTACGGGGTCGGTTTCGGGCAGCGCCAGCGCCACCAGCGCATGGCCCATCTCGTGATGGGCCACGGTTTCCCGCTCCTTGGGATTGAGCACGCGGCTCTTCTTTTCCAGGCCCGCCACGATGCGCTCGATGGTCGCGGTGAAGTCCTGCAATTCCACGGCGGACGCACGGCGTCTCCTCGCCGCCAGCGCCGCCTCGTTGACCCTATTGGCGAGGTCCGCGCCGGAAAAGCCCGTGGTCAGTGCTGCTACCTGTTCGAGGTCTACATCCTGGGCCAGCGTCACCTTCTTGACATGAACCTTCAGGATGTCCAGCCGCCCCTTCTTGTCGGGCCGGTCCACCAGCACCTGGCGGTCGAAGCGGCCGGCACGCAGCAGAGCCTGGTCGAGGATTTCGGGGCGGTTGGTGGCGGCGAGGATGATCAGCCCGACCGAGCTGTCGAAGCCGTCCATCTCCGTGAGCAGTTGGTTGAGGGTCTGCTCGCTCTCGTCGTGGCCGCCGACGCCGCGCGTGCGGCCCGCACCCACGCCGACGAACATCTCGACAAACTCTGATCCGGAGATGGAGAAGAAGGGCACCGCCGCCTCGCCGGCAACAGCCTTGGCCAGCAATGTCTTGCCGGTGCCCGGTGGGCCGACCAGCAACACGCCCTTGGGAATGCGCGCCCCGAGACGGCCATAGTCCTGCGGATTCTTCAGGAAATCGACGATCTCGACCAGCTCCGCCTTGGCCTCATCCCCCCCCGCGACATCGGCGAACGTCACACCGGTGTTCTTTTCCACGAACACCTTGGCGCGGCTCTTACCGATGTTGAGAAACCCGCCCATGCCCTGCTTCTCGGCGAAGCGGCGGAACAGGAAGAACCAGACGCCAAAGAAGGCTACCGCTGGCAGGATCCACGACAGCACATCGCGCAGCCAGGTGCTCTCCAACACGCGGGCATAGGGCACGTCGTACTTCGACAGGCGATCGGCAAGATCGGGTTCGACCCTCGTTGCCACGATCGTCGTCTTGCCCCGGCTGTCCGGCGACTTCAGGCGCCCGGTCACCGTACGATCCGACACCAGCACTTCGGCCACGCGCCCCTCGGCCAGCGCCTTCTCGAACTCGCTGTAGGGCACCGGCTCGACGGTTTTCGCCGTCTGCCAGTAGCTCTGCAAACTCAACAACAGCAGGAGGGCAACGATCCAGTAGCCGGTATTCCATTGATTCTTTTTTTCCATGGGCTGTGTTCCTCGAAAGTCGAGTTGCCAGAGGATCAGGTGAACAGACGGGCCGCACCGTCACGCAAACGGATGGCCAGCGAGCGGGAGGGCAGTGCCGCCGCTGATGAGCAGCCCCCACGGCGTGGTCGACCGCGGATCACGCTTGTAGACGACCGCGTGACCCGCGGCCACGAACGCCACCGCGATCGAGGCCAGGGAGGCTGCCCATGCCAGGCCCTTGGGGTCGGACACGGCAGCCTCGCCCGCCATCAAGATGCGTCGCTCGCCGACTTCTTCTTGCGCGAGCCTTTGCCAGCGTCGCCGTGCGGCGTCTCGGTCGCCTTCGCGGCATCCGGCTGCTCCGGCTCGGTCGCCTTCGCGGCATCCGGCTGCTCCGGCTCGGCCGGGGTCTGCAGTGGCTCTTTGCGTTCGAACACCACGCGTTCGGCCTTGTCGTCCCAGCGTGCGCTGGCGTGATCGCCCTTGCCGATGCCGCCACCGAGCATCTCGCGCGCCAGCGCAGTTTCCAGCTCGCTGCGGATCAGGCGCTTGAGTTCACGCGCACCGAACTCGGGTTTGTAGCCTTCTTCCGCGAAATGGTCGATCAGCGTCTGATCGAAAGTGAGCGTCACGCCCTGGCTGGCGGCGCTGCGCGCCACGCGATCGAGCTGCAGGCCGACGATGTGGCGGATCTCCTCCTTACCCAGCGCATGGAAGACGATGATCTCGTCGATGCGGTTGAGGAACTCGGGCCGGAAGTGGCCGCGCAGCACGTCCATGACCTCGGCCTTGGTCTTTTCGTACTCCTCGTCGGCCGCCCCACGCGCCTTCAGCCGTCGCTGGATGATGTCCGAACCCAGGTTGGACGTGGCGATGATGATGGTGTTGGTGAAATCCACCACCCGGCCCTTGCCGTCGGTGAGGCGACCGTCGTCGAACACTTGCAGCAGGATGTTGTAGACGTCAGGGTGTGCCTTCTCGATCTCGTCGAGCAGCAGCACGCTGTAGGGCTTGCGCCGCACCTTCTCGGTGAGCTGACCGCCTTCGTCGTAACCGACATAGCCCGGAGGCGCGCCCACCAGCCGCGCCACGGTATGGCGTTCGCCATATTCCGACATGTCGATGCGCAACAGGGCGTGCTCATCGCCGTAGATCGATTCGGCCAATGCCTTGGCGAGCTCGGTCTTGCCCACCCCGGTCGGGCCCAGAAACAGGAAGGTAGCCACCGGTTTGCTGCCTTCGCGCAGGCCGGCGCGGGACAGCCGCACGGCATCGGCCACGGCACGGACCGCCTCGTCTTGTCCCACCAGGCGCTCGTGCAGCCGTTGTTCCAAGTGCAGCAGCTTTTCGCGCTCTTCCACCGTCAACTCGTTGACCGGGATGCCGGTCAGGCGCGAGACGATCTGCGCCACGTGTTCCGCCTTGACCTCTGCACTGCCGGAGGCCCGCTCCCGCTCCCAGTTCTCGACGAGCTTCTTGAGCTCGGCCTCCTTGGCTTCGATGCGCTTGCCGAGCTCGGCGGCCTGGTCGTACTGCTTGCGCGCGGCCACGTAATCCTGTTCACGCCGCAGCTGGTGCAGTTCGGACTCCAGCTCCTGCACGGCCACCGGCCGGGCCGTGGCCGACAGCTTCACGCGCGCGGCCGCCTGGTCGAGCAGGTCGATCGCCTTGTCCGGCAGGAAGCGCGCCGTGATGTAGCGGTCGGACAACTCGGCCGCCGCGATGATCGCGTCCTCGGAGATGCTGACCTTGTGGTGCGCCTCGAAGGTGTCGCGCAGGCCGCGCAGAATCATGATGGTCTGGGCCACCGTCGGCTCGGGCACCGTCACCGGCTGGAAGCGCCGCTCCAGTGCGGCATCCTTCTCGATGTATTTCTGGTACTCGTTCAGCGTCGTGGCGCCGATCAGGTTGAGTTCACCGCGCGCCATCATCGGTTTGAATACGTTGGCCACGTCCAGCCCGCCTTCGCCACCGCCCTGGCCGGCACCGACGATGGTGTGCACCTCGTCGATGAACAAAATCAGCTCGCCCTGGTGCTCGGTCACCTCCTTCAGCACCTTCTGCACGCGCTCCTCGAACTCGCCGCGATATTTGGCGCCGGCCACCATGGCGTTGATGTTGAGTTCCACCAGGCGCTTGTCGCGCAAGGTCTCGGGCACTTCACCCGCCACCATGCGCTGCGCCAGCCCTTCGACGATGGCGGTCTTGCCCACACCCGGCTCGCCGATCAGCACCGGGTTGTTCTTCTTGCGCCGGGCCAGCACCTCGATGGTGGTTTCGATCTCCTGCGCGCGGCCGATCACCGGGTCGAGCTTGCCGTCGCGCGCCATCTTGGTCAGGTCGCGCGAGTACTTGTCGAGTTCTGGCGTGTTGGTCGGCGTCTCAGCGCGTCCATCCTCGGCGCCCTTGCCGACCACCTTGCTGACCTGTTGGCGCAGCGCCTGCGGCGTCAGGCCGTAGCGGCGCAGCAGGTTGGCGGCCAGCCCTTCGCCTTCCTCGGCCAGACCAATCAGGAAATGCTCTGGACCGACATAAGAATGGCCGAGTTCATTGGAGGCCACGAAGGCGCGGCTGAGCGCATCCTTCACGCGCGGCGACACGCCGATCTCGCCCTCGAAGGGCTTGTCCCCGCGCTTGGCCTCAGACTCGATCTGCCGCTTGAGGTCATCGACCTTGATCTTGAACTGACCCAGGATGGTCTTGACCACGTCGCTGTCGGCCAGCGCCAGCAGCAGATGTTCGGTATCCACCTCGGAGCGGCCAAATTCGGCAGCGTGTTTGGCGGCCTCCTGCAACAAGGCTTCCGACTGTTCGCTGATGCGGCTGGCCAGCCCACTGCCGCGACGGCGCGGCGCACCCGAACCTGCGGCGGCGGGCTCGCCAAACGAGGCATCGACCACGTCATCGGTATCGGCGGCAACTGGCGTCGCGTCGTCGCCGATGCGGAAGAAGTCACTGCCGAGGAAGTCCTCGAACAGGCCGCTGCGCGAACCGAACAAGGCTTCCAGCGGCGAAACGGTGCGCTTTTGCTGGCGCACTAATTGCCGGTAATGGTCGTCGCACAACAGCATGGTGCTGTGACGACCGTTGAGATTGGCTTCCACCCGCACGGTGGCGGGTTGGCCGCAGACCTGGCATTGTTTTCTGGCCATGCTGATGCTCCTTAGAAGGTTGAAAAGGTTGAGGCGACGAGGCATCGCGAGCCGCGACACCTCGTCTCGGGACGGGTTTTTCTTGTGACGAACGAGCCGGCGACGTCAGCCGTTGATCGGGATCGAGCGTCCCTGCTTCGGCGCGCTGACCTCGCGCTTGTCGATCGTGACCGTGAGCACCCCGTTCTTGAACGATGCCTTGATCGAATCCTGGTTGGCGTCGTCAGGCAGGTTCAAGGCACGCTGAAAGCTGCCGTAGGAGCGCTCCACACGGTGGAAGCCACCTTCCTTCTTCTCCTGTTCCTGGCGCTTCTCGCCACGCACCATCAGCACGTCGTTGTCGAGGGTGATCTGGATGTCCTTCTCCTCGACACCGGGCACTTCCAGGGCAATCTTGTACTGCTTGTCGGTTTCCTGGATGTCCAGGGCCGGCTTCAGCATGCCCGACCAATCGGATGGCCACTGCGGCATGTTCAACGCCGGAAAACCGAAGCCCCGGAATGCGTCATCGAACAGCCGGTCGATTTCCCGACGCAGTTGCAGGATCGGGCTGACTGGCCCGCTCGCCGCTGGCAGGTCATTGCGCTGCACCGGCAGGGAAGAGGCGGTCTGCTGCTCTTGCTGCTCGTTCTTGAACCAGTTCCAGGGAGCCAACTTCTTGAAATCGATGTCCATGTCATACCTCCAGAAAAATTGGAAAACGAGTTACTCAAGCCCTTTGCCTGCTGCGACGGGCAGTGCGCCCAGGCGACACGGGCTGCTCGGATGACTTCTGCTGTTCACGCTTGCGCATCACCTCCTTCTTTGCTCCGGCTCGGGTCTGATCATTGATGCACTGATCGATTTCACTTTGACGAAGCCGCCACGTCCCGCCCACCTTGAAAGCCGGAATTTCCCCGTGTGCGGCGAGCCGATAAAGCGTCCGCTTGCCGACTTTCAAGTACGCAGCCAATTCATCGAGCGTGAAAATCACCTGTAGGTGCGCTTTCATCTCACCCTCTCCAATCGCGTCGCTTTGCGGTTCCGGCCAAGGAAATCCTTGCAATACTTTGTAATATTAGGCTTACCATGAAAAACTTCAGGAGTCAAGAGTGCAATGTGCAGCGTTCTCCCGCCCCATTGATGCAGGTCAACTGCTCAGGCAAGGCACAGGGGGGCGGCCTGATCAGGCAATGGACAGCGCCTGGCTCCTCAGCCTGCGTGTGCCACAGGCGCCTCGATCAAACACCGATCCTCACGTTGTAGCCGAGTGCCCGCAGCCCCTTGCTTGTCTGCATGTTCCTTGGCGGAAACTCGTCTGGGCGCGCCCAGACGACGATTTCCCCGAGGCTGCTCAGGCCAACGTGCGGAATTGCCCAGTCGTCGCTGCGGATCGCGTTCCAGAGTCGGGCCGAAACACTTCCGTTGCCCCAGACAACGTAGTTCAACAGTATCCGTCCGGCCAACACACCTTCCCGACACCGCCGCCGAAGGCCATGGCCCATCAAGCGGATTTTCCATGCGCCCTCAGCGCCGTACCTACAGCAAATCTTTCAAGGCCCAGGTCATTCAGGAGTGTTCTGAACCCGGTGCCTCCATCGCAAACATCGCCTTGGGCTACAGCCTCAATGCCAACCTCGTCCACAAATGGATTCGGCTGCATACCCAGAAAACCACGGCTATCCAGCCAGCGTTCATCCCGTTGCCTTCTCAAATGCTCGGCGCGGGTTCGCATGCTCAAGCGCGCTGCTGCGATCATGAGTTTGATCCAGTCGGCCCGTAATAATGGGCACGATCCGTATGCCTATCTCAAGGATGTGCTGACACGGTTGCCGACGCAGCGGGCGAGTGAGATTGCAGAGCTGCTGCCGCATAGGTGGCATCCGGCATAGTCGCGCAAGACGGTCTGCCCGCACGCTTACGTTCAACAGCTCAAGCACCGTCCGCCCTTCGCGGGATCGTTGCCGCCAGAGCCACACGCCGAACTTTTCCACCTTGTCGTCGCCGGCCTGCGGTCAGTCAGGCAAGCCCAGGTGCGAGCCTGTACATATATTTGTGTAATTGCCTGATTTTGATATGTTCAATTCAACATCAAATGAAGGTTAAATTATGGACGACAAACAATTGCAGGCTCTGGCTAACGAACTGGCCAAAAATCTCAAAACCCCTGAAGATCTCAGTCAGTTCGATCGCCTGCTCAAGAAAATCAGTGTTGAGGCTGCTCTCAACGCTGAACTGACTCACCATCTGGGACATGAAAAAAATCAGCCCAAATCGGGAACCAACTCCCGTAATGGCTATTCCACGAAAACCGTCACCACTACCGACGGGCCGATGGAATTACGTACTCCACGTGATCGTGATGGTTCCTTCGAACCACAACTGGTGAAGAAAAATCAGACCCGCATTACCGGCATGGACAACCAGATCCTGGCGCTGTATGCCAGAGGGATGACTACCCGCGAAATTACCTCAGTCTTCAAAGAAATGTACGATGCAGACGTCTCTCCGGCGCTGATATCGAAAGTCACCGATGCCGCAATCGACCAGGTTGTAGAATGGCAAAACCGTCCTCTGGATGCGATTTATCCCATTGTTTATCTTGAATGTATTGTCCTGAAAGTACGGCAGGACAGCCGGGTTATCAACAGAGCGGTGTTCCTGGCTCTGGGTATTAACCTTGATGGTCAGAAAGAGCTGCCAGGTATGTGGCTGGCCGAAAATGAAGGTGCAAAGTTCTGGCTGAATGTACTGACGGAACTGAAAAATCGCGGGCTGAACGATATCCTTATCGCCTGTGTGGACGGCCTGAAAGGCTTCCCGGAAGCGATTAATGCCGTCTACCCGGAGACGCAGATCCAGTTGTGCATAGTACACATGGCACGCAACAGCCTGCGGTTCTTGGCGTGGAAAGACTATAAAGCGGTAACCCGTGACCTGAAACAGGTTTACCGCGCAGCCACGGAAGAAGGCGCGTTGCAGGCGCTGGATGCGTTCGGGAAGGAATGGGATGCACGGTACCCGCAGATAAGTCGCAGCTGGCGGGCAAACTGGCCGAATGTTGCCACCTTCTTCGTGTATTCGGAGGCGATCCGCAAGGTTATCTACACCACTAACGCAATCGAATCGCTGAATAGCGTCATCAGACATGCGATAAAGAAACGGAAAGTGTTCCCGATAGATGAATCGGTGAAAAAAGTGATGAGGCTGGCTATCCAGTCAGCCTCACAGAAATGGACGATGCCACTTCAGGACTGGCGGATAGCCATGAGTCGCTTTATTATCGA
>ENA-UOYX01000610-UOYX01000610.1-food-metagenome-genome-assembly--contig:-NODE-610-length-10895-cov-6.768727_pt1 | contig 10895 bp, 9 predicted proteins | sample MGYA00249880_ERZ772718 | MGnify/ENA primary metagenome ERZ772718 (study PRJEB29005, sample SAMN08379458) | food metagenome | isolation source: cheese spiked with Escherichia coli O157 | study: EMG produced... | reverse complement strand
GGGTTCAACTCCCGCCAGCTCCACCAAATAAAACAAGGGGTTACGTGAAAACGTAGCCCCTTTTTCTTTTCCAATGGCGGCAAAATGGCGACAGGCTCTTGGACTGGCGACAAAAAAAATCCCGCTTTGAAAGCGGGTTCTTTTTAAAAATTCATGTGCCCTTGCCCATCTTTTCCCGGATGTGGGGGCGCAGAAGAAATCACATTAGGCTTAATGATATGCCTAACAAATGTTTCATGCGTGACAAAAGTACAACCGCAGTTGATATTTTGGCACTGGTTGTAACGTTCTTTGGTTGTTGCTGATACCTGAAAACTGCTTCTTGTGTGGGCTGCCTGGCCGCACTCTGGACAATTCATCATTCCGGTTATCCCACCACTTTTGCCAAAATCACAATAATGATACACCATTATTCAATTTTGAGAACCTATTACTCCATTTCGAGATCATCAATCTTAACTTCAAGCTCCAGAGCCGTAGTGAAACCATTATCTGCACTGACACTATGCGTAAGCGTGGTAATGGTCCATTCGGCATCATCAATGGGCTGTTTAAAGCCGCTCACCTTCACCGGCATTTCGGTATACAGATCAGCCCTTCCCTCTGCGAGCTGCAGTGAAAATGTTGCTACCCCGCGCTGCAGGCGCTCCCACTGCATCTTTGCCGCTCGCTCTGCATTGCTGCGGTTTGCATAAGTTCTGTTGAGTACCAGCACGTTTTCATCCGTTCCAACCAGGTAATCTCCCTGTTTTGCTTCCGGCTCCTTTGCCGTAGTGGTTTTCTTTCGACGGCGCTTAACCTTTGCTGTCTCTTTTTTCTTTGGCTCACGGGTATGCAGCCAGCTGGCAATCACCCCCGTATAGGCATCGCGGTCGGCCAGGGTAAAACGATGACCATCACCGGCCTGGCGGGTGATGGTGATAACCGGCAGCGGCTTACCGCTTGCCGTTCTGCCCTGCCCCTGGCGGATAAACAACAGATTGCCGTCCTTAACTGAGGCTATCGCTCCATACTGCAGCGCCAGCTTCATCAGGAAACTCGCATCGCTCTCGTTGGTCTGGTCAAGATGCTCCACAGGTTTGTCCATCAGGTCCTGGCCCAGCGCCATCTTTAATTTATTCCTGGCGGCGATTTCCTTCACGACCTCGCCCACCGTTGTCTGGTGCCAGGACTTTTCACGCCGCGTGTTAAGGGTTTCACGGAAATCTGCGCTACGCGCGCGAATTGTGAGACGGTCAGGCGCGCCGCTGTGCTCAATCTCATCGACAGTAAACGCCCCTTTCGGAAAAAGCGGCTGACCTTTCCACCCCAGCGCAAACTGAATAATGGCCCCCCGACGCGGCAGAACGATTAGCCCGTCCGAGTCGTCCAGTTCCAGATCAAGCTGGTCCGCTTCAAAGCCCCGGTTATCCGTCAGCGTCAGACTCATCAGGCGCGCATCCAGAACGGTAGTCACATCTTTACCTTCAATGATGATACTGAAACCGGGAGTTTTGCTGTTCAGGTTCAGGAGATCAGAGCTGAAATTCACTGCAGTAACCCTCCAACCGTATTTTTCATATTGCCTATCGCAGAGGTGGCAGATTCCTGCAAATTACTGAGCTGGTCGCTGAGGCTGCCGAACATATCAGACAGCGACTCATCCACCCGTTTCAGGCTCAGCGAAAATTCGATGCGCCGGGGCATACCGCTCTCAAAAAATTCTGTTTTTGTCTGGCTCAGACTCTCGATCACAAACATGCCGTAAATCGTCCCGCTCCCCTCAATCAGAGGCCAGGCTTTTCCCAGCTCCGCCATCTGCTCCAGCGCCAGCAAAGACAACCTGCCGCCGGTAATCTCCGGCAGCAGGACACCGGACAGAGTAAGCGTATCGTTATCCGGTCCAAGAAACTGCGTTGACGGGCGCCGGTTAACCCGGCTGTTGGCTGCGTGCCGCCAGCTGCGCTGATACTGCAGCTCCTGATAGGGCACTGTTCGCAGCATGAATACGTACAACCCCAGCACCATCATCATTATTCGTAACCCCCTCGATCACTGAAATTACTGCGTGTTTTTGCCCTGGCCCTGCGCTCACGCTCATCAAGCTGCCGGGCCACCTCGCGGGCGATATCCTGCGCGCTTTGCCCTGGCTGCGCGACAATATGAATTGGCGCGCTTATCTCGTACTTAATTACCTGCGGCTGTCTCTCTTCCTTCGGCGACGGCGCCGGTTGCGTCCTGACAGGCACACTGTACGGATGAAGTGGTGCGGCTTCTGCCGGGGCAGCCGCAAGGCCCATTACGCCAGCGACCACGGAAGCGAACACCTTCTGGCGCATAGCCATCGGGTCAGCCCTGTTATCCGTGATTTCCATAATGGCCGGTGCTGGCATGACGGCAGCAGCGATATCAGCCAGCTCCGCAGCACGATCCCGACCAGGAAGTTTTACCGGGGCGTTAACAATCTCAGGAGGCAGTATTAACCTGCTTTCAGGCCGTTGCTCCGGGCTGGCTGTTACATCACGAACGGGGCTTACTGTTGCCGCCAGTTTCACCAGTTCAGTAGTGCGATTGATTACCGGAATATTTGCCGGACCGTTCACACTATCAGGCGGCAGAACTATCCCGCGTTCAGGACGTTGTTTAGCGCTGGCCGGTTCCGTCCGGGAAGGATTGAGCGTTGCCGCCACCCTCGCCAGATCAGCAGTCCGTTTCCTGCCGGTGACATTGGCGGGTCCGTTAACAATCTCTGGGCCATTCTCGCCCACGATGCCGAACTGGCCGCGCGGAATGGTACCGCCGCTGTCGTACATTCCAGCAAAACCCATCGTCGGGAATCCGCCAGGCGGCAGCACCACTTTACCGTCTCTGTTGACCGTAGCTGGCTGCTGCCGCGTGACCTGTTCAGGAAGCTTCGCTTTGGCCGCCTCCTTGCTGACAATGCCGAGTTTTTCAAGCAGCCAGGACACGCCCGATTTAAGCGAATCCAGCGGGTGCATGACCATGTTCAGCCCTGCCGCCAGCGCTTCGCCAAACTGCCGCCCCATCGACGCCGCGCTTTGCAGTTCTGCAGAGGTGGATTTAACCGGCGTCAGCAGATCAGTAAACCAGCCCCACAACGCCTGGACCTTGTCACCTATCCACTGGAAAACAGGCTGCAGTGGCTCAAACGCCGCACTGATAGGCGCAGCTGCAGCTTTGAATCCTTCAACCACTCCACCTAAAAATGCGCTTATCGGCTGCCAGTATTTCCAGACAACCAGCGCCACGCCAGCCAGCGCCGCCACGACCAGACCTATCGGACTAAGCAGGGCGCCCAGCAATCCAGAAATCCCGTACAGCGCAACGCGAAGGAGAGCCAGCGGGCCGGACGCCAGAAAACGAAGCACGCCACCGGCTGCGGATAATCCCCCGCGCAACGCGGCCAGCGGATTCATTACCATGCCGATAATGTTGCGAATACCAGACATTCCGCCGCGAAGGACAGCAAGCGGCGCACCGGCCAGCGCTTTCAGCGCATTGCCAGCCAGCCCGGCAGAACGGCGCAGGGAGTTAAGGGGAGACGTCAGCAATCCGGCGCTGCTGCCGGATGCCGCCAGGCCTCGGCGCAACAGGGAAAGCGGCGCATTTGCCAGCCAGGACAGCGCACCTCCGGTGCGGGTCACTGCAGACATAACCGATGGGAGTGTTTTTACACCCAGCACGGACAGGCCTAAACGGATCACCGCCAGCGGCCCCAGCACGGCAGCCACGGCCACCGCCAGCGTGCCGAGTACAACGGTTATCGCAGCAGTGGCAGCCGCCACTTTCATCAGCGTGCCCGCCAGCTGCGGGTTAGCCTCAACCCATCGACGCAGTGCCCCGGTAACGCTTTTGACGTACCCCATGATATCCATCAGCGGCTGGCGCAGGGTTTCACCCAGGCTACTGAAAGCGTTCTGCGCGCCCGTTTTAACAAGCAACCACTGCGCGGAAAGTGAATCCTTATTGATATCGGATTCTTTCTGCATGGAGCCGTTAGCCTCAGTGCCTGAGGTAAGTTTCAGCTGTCGCTGCAGCTCCGGCAGGTTATTTGCCAGCTTCGCCGCATCGTCGCCAAACTCCTTGCCAAATATCATCGTCATGGCGGACAGGCGTTTGTCCTGCGGCAGTTTGTTGACCTTCTCCAGCACGCGCTGAATGGTCCCCATTGCGTCCTTTGTCATCTGCTTTTCAATCTCTTCTGGATTGAGTTTCAGCAGTTCCATACCTTCCATGAACCGCTTGCTCTGCATGGTTGCAATCGACAGTTCGCGCACCATCGCATTTGATGCGCTGGCGGCAATTTCAGGCGCGGCGCCCAGAGACAGGAAGGTGGAACCCAGCGCGGCCGCCTTGCGGAAATCAAGCCGGTCAGCCACGCCGCCCATGCGCTGCAGCACATTGATGATATCGCCGCCCTTAGACATGGCGTTATCGTCCAGGTAGTTCAGGGCATCGCCAAGCTGTTCAATATTGCGGGTCGGCACTTTATAGAGCTGCGCGATTTTCCCCAGCCCCTCCGCCAGCTCATCAGCGGGCAGCTCGAATGCCGTTGCGGCCTTTGCAGCAGTGGATGCAAAGGCCAGCAGGTCACGCTTCTGGTCTTCGTAAGAATCGTTCTGGTTTGTCACGCCCATGCGGGCGCCACCTTCAACCAGCGCGGCATAGTCGATGGCGCCATTCTCCATCGGCAGCTGTTCACTGGCGGCCTTGATGGCATCCTGCATGTCATAAAACTGTTTTGTGCGGTTGCCGCTGTCGTCCCGCAGCCCGTTAACCTGCTTTGCCACGCCTTTCATCGCATCTTCCATGCTGGCATAGCTTTTAACGGCAGCCATCACCGGCGCGCCCATCGCCAGCCCGGCGGCAGTAGTCGTTGCTCCGGCGCCCGCAATACGATCCCGCACCTCAAGGCGCCGCGAATACTGATCGCGGACGGCGTTCATACGGGCCTGCTGCTCGCCCAGGCGTTTAAGGGATTTCTGCTGTCGGTCCAGCGCCTGCCGGGTTTCGTCGGCATTCTGCCGCAGCTCCCGCTGCGCACTGCTCAGCTTTTTGGTGTCCAGCCCGGCCTCATTGAGCGCAAGACGCTGACGCTGCACCGACTGACGCAGGCCGTTGTATTTGCTCTGCAGCTCGTTAACGCGGTTTTTTGCCTGCTCCAGCAGACGCGCCTGCGCCGCCGTCGGCCGGTTAGTGGCCGAGAACTGCGTGGCAAGCTTCGCCGCTTCTTCGCGTGCGGCTTTAAGACTGTTGCCGGTGACGGCCAGCTGCGCGCTTGCCTTGCGGAAGCCGTCAATACGGCCCGCCTGGGCGTCCAGTTCTTTTAATCTTGCGCGGCTTTGCTGAATGGCGGTAGCCAGCTCTTTAGAACTGGCCTGCGCTGATCGGAATGGGCGGGTGAGTTTATCAACCGCATTTAGAATTACCTGCAAACGCAGGTTAGTGTCACTCATCGCTGGCCCCGCTTCTCTGAATCGCTTTATGCCGCCACTCCAGCACTTCGGTCAGCGGCATAACGTCAGTGACGGACGGCGGCCAGTGAAAAATGGTGGCAATATCAGCCACCAGGTCTTCTAACGTCAGGCTGTCGGCAAACCGGCAAGCACCGATTTCTTCAACAAAAAAGTGACCACCTCAATCGACAGCGCGGTGAGATCGGCCGGGTCCATTTCAGCCATTTCCTGAGCGGTCAGCGCGGGTGTGGAGATACGGGGAATAATCGTCATCATCGCGCCGACGTCCATATCCATGATCGCCTGCAGACGGGTGCCACGCAGCGCGCCGGACTGCGGCTTGCGCAGTACAATTTCGGCAATTTCGGTTTTACCGCGTTTGATTGGGGTGTCCAGCTGTACGGTTTTTTCAGTCAGTTGTTCGCTCATTGTCATTTCCTGTTAATAAGGTACTGGCGCGGCTGCCCGCGCCTTTAAAGTAGATCAGAGGCCCAGGGCGTTGCGGTGTTCTTCCATCAGGTCCACGCCATCAACGATTTCAATCATGTTGATCACATCAACCTCATAGAGCACCTCGCCGTTAATGGTCAGCTTCGCGTAGCTGTTGGTGCTGCTGACTTTTGTGGTGTTGCTCTCGCCGGTTTTCCATTCGCCGGAATCGACTTCTTTATGTCTCCCGCGCACAACCAGCTCAACGGCCTGCACTTCGCCGGTATCATCACGCTGAATGGAGCCGGTGAAACGCAGCTGGATGCCGTCAACGGTGGCTTTACCCATCTGCTTGAATAACAGCAGTTCGGTGCCACCGATTGAAAATTCCGTGTCCAGCGCGCCATCATCAAGCCCCAGATCAACATCAGCCGAACCGGGCATACCGCCGCCGCGATACTTTTCAAACTTGCGGCCGAATTTAGGCAGGGTCAGGGACTCAACAATCCCCTGATAGTTATTCCCGTCGTTAAACAGGTTCAGGTGTTTTAACTTGCGTGGTAAAGCCATTTTGTCCCCTTACGCGCTGACCTGGCTGGAGAAATCCAGCAGATACTGATCGGTGATGCGCTGGCGCAGCATCAGGTTTTCCAGAGGCGGTACCGGCGTATAGTCGTAATCGATAGTGAGCTTCCCGGCTTTCAGGGAATCTTTATCGTTTACGGACTCATCCAGCCAGCAGTCTGCGCCGATGATGTAGCCCTGCGTTTTCAGGTTGCGCAGTTTGGCGCGAATACCTTCGATAATGTCGCGGGCCAGCGACGGGTTAAGCACGCCATCCACCGCCCACATGTGCGCTTCTGCGATGGTGTCAGCCAGTACCTGCGCGGTGCGGGTGTAGTTTTCAAAGGCAAACAGAGGATCGTCACTGAGGCAGCGGGAACCCCAGAAGCGGAAACCGTCTTTGCGGATCAGCGTGGTGACATCGTTCTGGTTCAGCAGCCCCGCATCAGTTGCAGGGTCCTGCAAATCCCAGAACACATCAGCAGAAATACCGGTGACGCCGTTCACGCCCACGTTGGACAGGGATTTGTGCCAGCCGGTCTGTTCGTCAATTTTGGCACGCAGGCCAAGCGCACGGGCTGAGGCGTAAGCCGTTGCGTCAGCGTTCAGCACGGTGTCAAAACTGATGAAATCTGGCCAGATCAGCATCCCCTCGCGCTGGCTGAAATTAGCGCGGTAGGCAATGGCCTCCTCTACCGTTTTGCAGCCGTAGGCTGACAGATAGGCGAAGCCGCGCAGACTCTGCGCCACGCTCAGCAGCTCAGTGGCAACTGCCTGCGTGTCATGCCCCGGCACGCCAAGAATGCGCGGCTTAACGCCGAGCTGGGACTGCGCAGATAACAGCGCTTTCATCCCCGTTTTTTTACCGTCAGCTGTCACGCCGCCGATAATGTTGGAGGTTGTTTCCGCTTCGGTTTCACCCTGTGCAACGCGCACAACGACGGTCACGGGTTTAGCCTGGTCGGCAATTGCATCCAGCGAGCGGGCCAGCGTGCCGGACTCGCCTGCTTTACCGCTGGCGGTCAGCACGTCGGTAAGCAGGACCGGTTTATTGAGGGGGAACACGGACGCATCTGCATCATCGCCGGTACAGACCATACCGACAATTGCCGTGCTTACTGTTGAAATGGGGCGGGTGCCATCGTTGACCTCAACGACGCGCACACCGTGGTGATAATCCTGAGCCATACGGCGAACCCTCCGGTGTTTAGGTTTCGCCCTATGGTGAATTGAATGGGCCGCGCAGACAGCTACGCGGCATTGTTCCCTTAATCACACAATACGCCCGCGCGGATATCTGCGTTTTCTTTTTCCAGGCGTTCGCATGAGATATCAAAATACTGCTGGCTCATTTCAATCCCGGTAAATTTATATCCCTTCCTCAGCGCGGCAACGCCAGTTGATGCACTCCCCATAAATGGATCAAGAATATGGCCGCCAGGGGGAACTGGAGCAACCAGGCTCTCCATAAGCTCAATCGGTTTGCCGGTCATATGGAGTTTTTGAGACGGAATAACCCGACGAGTCACCATACCCGGCCAGGGTCCACCATGCAGACTTTTAGGCAATGGTCCGTTACTTCCCCAAACCACGTATTCGCACTGATGACGAAAATAACCGGTATGAGGCGCACGGGTTGAAAGCGTTTTATCCCACGGAATCAGCCCCCGCCACACAAAACCGCCAGCCTGGAAAACGTCAGTAAGCGTTGGAAGCTGCCGCCAGTCAGTGAAAACCATGGCATAGCCGCCTGACTTAACCAGGCGGTTAACCTGACTCATCCACTGCGTCATCCAGAACGCCCAGGAGCGCACGTCTCTGTTATCGCCGAAAAACTCATGGTAGTTGTTATTGCCTACATACTTCCCGGAGGGTTTGGCCTGCCGATCACTGCGCGTCATACCACCGCTGGAATAAGGCGGATCAGTAATTACTGCATCAAATACGCCAGTTAGTTCGCGCAAAATTTCCAGGCTGTCACCACAGTAAATAGTTGCCGCCCCAATAACTGCTTTTTGCATAGCCTTGCCTCTCTTATGTGCCTGATTTCAGGTTACATAAATGAGAAAGCATGTTCATTTATACAGGAGTGTCTGAGCGTTCAGACAATTCAGTTAAGCCCGACGCGGGGAATCTTTTGTAAATGGTAGATATGCCAACATCAAAAATTATCGACACGCGTTTTCGCGTTTCTCCGGCAGCCAGCAACCGGCCAATTTGCGCCCACTCATCCTCTGATAGCTTTGGCCGTCGGCCACCAATCCGCCCTTGCGCACGCGCTACAGCCAGCCCGGCACGGGTTCGCTCTACGATCAGCTCTCGCTCCATTTCTGCCAGGGCACCCATAACATGGAAAAAGAAACGCCCCATCGGAGTTGATGTATCAATGCTGTCTGTCAGGCTGCGGAAATTTACTCCCCTCCCTCGCAGGTCTTCGATCAGAGTAACAAGATGCCGCATACTCCTGCCCAACCTGTCCAGCTTCCAGACTACCAGCGTGTCCCCTTCGGAGAGTGTGCGCAGGACCTTCTTTAGCCCCGGACGATCAGAGGTTTTACCGCTCATTTTATCCTCAAATATCAGCTCACATCCTGCGCACTCCAGCGCATTTCGTTGTAACGCTGTGTTTTGGTCATTTGTTGACACCCTTACGTAACCGATTTGCATGATTTTTCGCCCATAAAAAAGTGGTGAATGATGCCACCATTTTATCGAGCATGGTCATTTCTGACGGTACTGCAGAGAATGGCCAACACGGACAATCATGACCGTGGTGGATAAAAAACCTTCGTTTGGGGGAAGCGGCAACGCTGCCAGCTGTTAGCGGTGTTATTGGCTATAACGGATGGGCCAAAATCCCGATGAGTGGTAACAAAAATTTAATTCTTCAATGGGGGCAAGGTAGTGTTAATACAGCAGGTAGTGGAGAGGTCTACACATCTTCGCTTCCTGTAGCGTTCCCATCCGTGTTTGCACAAGTATATGTTACGCATAATAATCCTGAGGATGCTGGCGTTGGGTTTGGTTCTGCAGCGCCTGCAACCCTTTCAACTTTTACTACAAGAGCGGTTAAGTTATCTCAGGCTGGAGCCGTTCTAAATGCGTTAAATGCAAACGTGTCATTCCGGTTTATAGCCATTGGCTATTAAGCAAATAACGTTCGTTTGGGAGAAGCGGCAAAAAGGACGGTTGGAAGTGGCGCCAATCAACTACCTGACATGGCTTATTTCGCTAGCAGCATTTCAGGCAATGGCTATGCAAAATTACCTAGTGGTTTAATTATTCAGTGGGGAAGTTTTGCAGTTACTACAACTAACGGTGTTGTAAACAGTTTGTCGGTTACTTTACCTGTTGTCTTTCCAGCCTCGATTCTGATGGTTAATGCAATGTTCAGTACGCAAGACCCCTCGACTCGTTTTGTTGGCTTTGATACGGCAAAATCCTCTCGCGGGGTGATAAATTTCACTTACGTAACGCCCACTACTAATACGATTTACTGGATTGTTTTAGGTTATTAAAAAATAAAGCCCTTGCGGGCTTTATTTCACTCAGGCCAATTCTTGACTATGTAACCGTTGTTTACTGCCTCAATAAGAATCCATTGGGGTATCGCAGGAAGTTCAACATTAGGCCAGCCCTCGCTCTCAGGCCAAAGTTTAAACTTTTGCCTTACGTCCAAAAGCTCCGCCTGCTGTTCTGCGGTCAATGGAATATTGTTAATAGTGAAATCAGAAACAAGCATCCGATCTGTACTGACGATGAATTCATCCCGCAAAGCACGGGCGCGTGCCTGGATTTGTTCTGGGCTTTCTTCCACAACGGGAATATCAATCCAGATCGGAAAACCATCAGCTCCAATGCCACGCAACTTCCCTTCTGGTGGCGTCGCGGAAAATTCGCTGAAAACACTATCCTCCACTTCGATTAAATCATTAGGAAGACTACCTGCATTTACATAAGACTCCTTTAAAGATACTGGGTAAAAAGCATTATTTGCAGGGCTAAACCAATAGTTCATAACGCACTCCTTAGTTTGAGTCTCAGATCGTAAGTGCGGTTTCGTAAAATAATTATCTAGCTACTTTGTGTGAGTAATAACACAATATTTTGAGGTCAGTAGCCAATAGCGAACCAGTAAACGCTACGCTCAAAAGGTTGCTGCACGCCGTTCACTGTTCTGGCGCACAAGGCAAACGCGCTGGTTTTATCCCTGATAAATCCATTAGTCATAGTTACCATGCTCACATCAGCGGAATCAGTTGTATGTGCCATAGCGGCCAGGCATAAACCACCTACGGGAAATGCTATTGGGAATTTAAAAGAATAATTACTAGCACCGGTTAAAAGCCCCCACTGTAACAGCATTTTTTTGCCACCAGAAACGGGAATATATAGCCAGCCATTAGCACCGATCTGTGCGGTGGCCGCCTCCATTTTTGCCGCTTC
>ENA-UOYX01000608-UOYX01000608.1-food-metagenome-genome-assembly--contig:-NODE-608-length-10938-cov-4.506846_pt1 | contig 10938 bp, 9 predicted proteins | sample MGYA00249880_ERZ772718 | MGnify/ENA primary metagenome ERZ772718 (study PRJEB29005, sample SAMN08379458) | food metagenome | isolation source: cheese spiked with Escherichia coli O157 | study: EMG produced... | reverse complement strand
CGGTTGCCCCGACAGGGCCGGTGTCACCGCGCTCTCCCTTATCACCCTTCGGCCCAGCCGGACCTGCTGGCCCCGTGTCCCCTTTATCTCCTTTCGGACCGGGAACACCACCTCCTGCTGCAGCCTCTTCTGCCTTTGTTTTCGCTTCATTTGCCACATCCATTGCCGCTTTCACCGCTTTCGGGGTGGCAGCCTTCGTTTCATCATCACTGTCCGTTGCGCTGCTTAACTGCACAATTCCCTTCTGTGCCGTCGTTGCATCAGCCACATTTGCAGCGCTGCCTGCCGGACCTGGCTCTCCACGAGGTCCCTGAGGTCCGGTCTCTCCTCGTTCGCCTCTCGGACCTGCAGGACCAGGTTCACCTCGGGGGCCAGTCTCCCCACGCTCACCTCGTGCTCCCATCGGTCCCTGTGGTCCGGCTTCTCCTCGTTCGCCTTTAGGACCTTGCGGGCCTGCAGGACCTCCCGGATCACCTTTCTCGCCTTTTGGCCCTATATCCCCCTGGTCCCCTTTAGGCCCCCGCTCTCCGGTATCCCCCTTCAGGCCTGGTATTCCCTGCGGTCCTCGCTCCCCCTGTTCGCCCTTCTCACCACGCGGACCAGCAGGCCCTACAGCCCCCTGAGCACCAACGTCACCACGCTCACCTTTCGGCCCTGCGGGCCCTTGAGGGCCCACTGGACCTGTTTCGCCTTTAGGACCGACATCCCCCTTCGGACCAGTTTCTCCCTGAGGCCCCCGGGGCCCCCGTGCATTCTCAGCCATACGTCTGGCCTCTTCAGCACTGACAGTGGCAGCCTCTGCCCGCTTAAGGATCTCTCCGGCGCTCTCCTGCGCCAGCCTGGCCTTTTCAGCATGCTGTCTGGCTTTTTCTGCATCAGCTCCGGCGGCTTTTTCAGACTCTCCGGCACGGGTCGAGCTTTCCTCTGCATTCCCCGCTGCTGTGACTGCACGGGTCGCAGCCTCAGTGGCATCAGTCGCTTTTTGTCCGGCTTCAGCCGCCCTGCTGGTTGCCGTCTTTGCACTGTCAGATGCACTCTTCGCACTGGCTGCTGCACTTTCTTTTGACTGTGTGGCCTGAGTGTTTTTTGTCGCCGTGTCTTCATTCAGGCGACGAATAGTGGCAAGGTCATCAGCCACATTATTCTGTATCTGCCGGAAATCTGTCAGCAGTTCTCCGGGTATGCTAACCTCAACAAGACTGCGGCGTAACAGCATATTGAGCGTCACCGTACTTTCGGTCCCCTCAATACGCACACGTCCGTAGACAGCAGTCTTCCCTTTCACCGTCACCGAAACCGCATACTCCCCCGGATCCATCGTCATTCCGTAATATCCACCTTCACGGGTCACTGCCGACGCACTGGTGCCGCTGAGCGCATCCGGTGAAACTGTCAGCGCCGTCAGGGTAATATTTGCTCCTGATATCGCCTCACCATCAGGAGATTTCAGCGTCCCCGAAACAACAACACTCACACTCCACCTCCGTTAAACACTTTTTTACGGGCATACAATGCACTGTCTGCCCCCTGTTTGATCCCAAGTTGCTCAACAAAACTCTGATAATGCTGCGCAGCCAGCCCCGATTCTGCGCCACCGGCAGCATCCTTACTGAAAGCGCGAAACAACATCCACTCCACCAGTGGGTTAACATAAGCCTCTTCCAGTGGAACTGGCGTATCATCGTCCTGCGTCAGAACATACACTGCCTCCGGTATCCGGCTTACCACTGCATCAATACTTATCTCTTTGTCAGGAGCAGGAAACAGCCAGAATACGCGCGGGGACAGGTCGTTGCTGATAAAACATTCAGGAATACCCTTCATTGTGGGCCACTCAGGATACTGCGCATCCAGCACCTCCCGGGATAATGGTCTGACTGCACTACCGTCACTGAGGCATATCACGTCAAGAAGTTGTATTACACCATCGGGCAAAACCTGACGGGCGCCAGGAACACAACTTATTGTTTCCAGGCTTGCGCCAGCATCCGGTCTCGCCAGAATCACTGCCCTCACAGCATCATTGTAATAATCGCACAATTCCTGCAGGGGCCAGCGAACCATCATCGGGTCAACCAGTTGTGTATTCACACGTCCGATGATTTCTGTAATCGTCGTCATCAGAAAAACCTCTGCCTGCGTACAGGGTTGCGGTATGAAGAGTACGGGCTTGTCGCCAGTGTATGACGATATGCCCGACGGATCCCCTCAGAAAACTGCACAGAAAAATACTGTGCGCGTAACGGATCTGACCATGAAACACCAGTCTGCATGAACAACCGCTCAAGTGCCCCCGCAGCCACTTCTTCAGGCCATGTGAGGAGTTCATCCGGTATCTGGCTGCGTCCGGCTTTCGGAGCGACGGCATAAAGCACGCTCACCTCACCGGGAGAACAGGCAAATCGCAGGGAGCGTCCGGAGCTGATATCCACATCCCGACCGACAAAAAGCTCATGATTATCGTCAGAGATACGGATGATATGAACGCACTCCTCATCATCTTTGTCATACGGAAGCACGATTTCTTTTCCTGCTACTGGTACAACAGTAACCTCCCGACGGCACACCAACGACTGGCGGCTGAATGCCACGGCAGCCATTGACAGAGCATCCGTCATCATAATGTTCAGTGGACCGCTGATATGACGACGGACATACGGTAAAAAATCACTCAGTTCCGCCATGCTGTTCAGTCTCCGCAACACGACGGCGAAATGCCTCACGCACCCGGATACGGAATGCCTCAGCCGTTTCTTTCGGGTCTTTGTGAATATCCAGCTCTTCTGCCTCACACAGCGTCGCCAGCCGTGCTGAGGTGAGCTTACTTAAATCCACCTCCTGCCCGTTAACAGAAACAACAAAACTGTTCTCCGCTTCTGCCAGCGCAGCAAGCACTCTTTCCTGCGCCTGCTGTGCCTGCCGCAACTGCTCATTCTGTTGTTGCTTTTTCAGAACATCATCAAGCTCTTCATGACGAACCCAGACATCCGGAAACCCCAGCAGTTGCCAGGCCATCGCGCTGTCAACATGCACCGGCTCAAGACGTGGGAACAGCGTGCGACTTCCGGTAATGGTGTCCTTTTTCACGGGTTTTGGGCCGATATAGACAACGGCAATTTTCTCACTCATATAATTCCCCGGATAAAAAGCCCGCATGACGCGGGCCGGAAGGTTTTAATCAGTATCCCACCACGGTATAACGCAGCAGAACATTCAGGGTGCCGGTTGCAGCGGCAGTCTTAATGGTGACAGTAACCAGCTCCCCGTCACGCTGTGTGGTGTACGGCTCCACTGGCACATATCTGGCAAATTTTGCAGAAACAGCTTCGCTGTTATCGATGAGAGCATGCTCACCGGACTTAATGCTGACGGTTGCAGTACCCAGACCACCCGTTGAAACCAGTTGGAGTGAGTTGATACGGATGCCCACTGGCAGTGAGAGAAGATGAATAACACTGTCCGCTTCCGCAGCATTCACCGTAAATACGCCTTCTGCCACCGACTCATTACCGTGCGTACCCGTATAGACCCGTTCACTCAGTGACGGGGCAAGGATAGTCTTTGCCATAATTAATGACTCCTGAAAAAGCCGGGCGAAAACCCGGCATAGGGAAAGGAAAAAATCAGAGCTTCACTGCTGTATCAACGGCAATCACGCCGTGATCCTGCATCTTGCCGCTCTTCTCGGGGAAACGGATTTTTTTCAGACCGTTGATCCAGCTGATTGCTATCTCAGTACGGTTATCCATATCCGTTTTCTTCTCAACCATGTTGAAGTGACCGCCCGCCTTCTGACCGTAAGCATTTGCCAGCGCCTGAGCCCCCAGTAACATGGCGCGGTCAATATTGGTTGCAGCAGCGACCTCTTTCGTGGTTGCCGTCAGGTTATTCTCTGATACCAGAACCTTTGACCCCTGATAGAAACGGATCGGCATACCCGCATACTTACGAACCAGGATATTGCGCCACATCGCACATTCACCTTTGAACAGCGGATGATTAAAACCTTTTGCACGGTTCACGGCACGAACCATCATCTGGTTCCAGTCCTTACCGGACGTCGAGGTGTACCAGTCATTCCACTGACGCGGCGTGACGTACAGGACGTAATATGGATCTTCTCCGTGAAGTTCATCACCGGACAGACGAACCGGCTGTAACGGATGCGCCATTTCGTCAATGAACAGGGAGAGATTGTCCACCAGGCCAATAGAAAAAATATCTGCCGCTTCAATCTGCTCAAAGCTTGTCGCATCACCGCCAAAAAAGTGACGGTCATGTGTCGGAGGCAGTACATCGTTGATCATGATTTTTTTGAATTCAGGGTGCTCCGCTGTCGGCAGAATAGTGTCGTCAGCAACAAAATCACCACGAGCTCCAGCAAGATGCACTATCGCACACTGGTCCTGCAGGTCATTAAAGTACGTCCCCAGAAGCGTTCTGGCTGAGGATGCCAGGTTAAACTTCGTGCGCTGCTGACTCATACGTCCGCCTGCATCCACCAGGTGACGTCCCTGATTGATTTTCAGGGAGAAGTCAGCATGGCTGAGATCCTCACCACGACCTTCAACACGCTCATCTCCCATCGTCGGACGTTTTGAGAGTTTGTGCATGATGCTGAAGGTCACTTCATCACCGGCCTGTTTGTTAAGGTCTGTGATACGGACAACCGGCGCACCCGCGCTGGTCTGCTTCGTGCTTTTCTTGTCCGGCGAAACCGCTTTTGGCGCTTCCTGCTGTTCAGTGAGGATATTTACCATCGAGCGGTTGCGGTTGGCAGCGGTAAAAAGCGCCACCTGATACAGCTTATTCGCCTGGGCTGATGTTACAGTCGTCATTACTTCAGTTCTCCTTCAGTAAGTTACCCGAGCTTCTCCAGAAGCGCGTCTATTTCAGCATTCGTCATACCGCGCATAATCGCCTCTGCCTCTGAATGAGAAGCGCCAAGTAACCGTTCAAAATTATCACCGGTTCCGACGGAAGCCGTGGTGCCTAAATCTGACGGGGAAGCAGGTACTGCCTGCTCCTGTTCAGCGGTCTTCACTTTCTCTTCCGCCGTTTTCCGGATATCCGTTTTGTCTGCCTTGTTGTCAGCAGACGACTCACTGACTTCACCGAAAGCAACCTGCGTACGACGGGCCACTTCAGCGAAACGTTCAGTGAGCGTTTTGTCTTTCCATGCGGGGTCATTCTGGAGCTTCCCGTCGATGGATACAGCAACCGAGAAGCGATCTGGATCGGACTCCTGCCACGTTTTCAGCACCGGCACGGCATTCATCGCATCAAGAACCGGTGATAAATCCTCACCACCATTACCTTCTGCCTGCTGTGCTGATTGCTGAACACGGGACTGGAGATAGTTATTTTTACGGATGAGCGAAGCCACCGCGTCACCAATTTCCGGATACATCTCCCTGATACGGGCAATCTGCTCATCAGAAATTTTTTCGTTTTCCGGTAACGGTGTGGGCTTCATACCGGCCTGGTGGATCTGAGACGTCAGCAGTTCCACCCTGCGTTTTTCTTCAGCTATCTGCCCACGAAGAAGTGCGGCTTCCTGTTCGGCCCGTTGCTTACCGGAACGTTCAGCCTCAAGGACTTCATAGGGAATGACGTGTTTACCGTCGCGGGTGAGCACCCCCTTCGCTTCCGGCTCCTTCACGTCCTGCGTCTGCTCCACACTGGCATCCGGCGTCGGTGCCACATTGTTATCGCCCGTCTGAGTCTGTGCTTCCTCATCCGCATGTTTTTCCGTGGTATCTTCCGTCACGACGTCCTGTGCGTGACTGTCAATATCCACATCCCCAAGTCCTTCCAGCATTTTTTCCAGTTGTTCCGGGGTTTCTTCACCCGTAAATTCAAAATCCATAAATAACTCCGCATGGTCTGTTTATCGGACAGATCCGAATGGTTGAGTAAATAAGGCTTATCGCTGCCCCCGCGAATAAGCGCACCGCTCCCGGAACGCTTACCTCCGGAAACAAAAAACCCCGTACGATGACGGGGTTCAGTTGAAGCCAGAGTTTTCAGAGCGACATTTCATTCATCCGCTGTTGTAACGTATACAGCATCTGTTGCTGAAGAACGTCCTGCTCCTGTTCCATATTCTGTACGCCGGTAATGATTTCTGCCGTATGTGCCTGGTTAAGCGCATCCACATAACGCTGCCCCTGTGTCAGGGCGACTTCCCGCTGTGCACTGGCATTATCCCGTTGTGCAGCTGCATGTGCCCTGGAGGCGTCAGCTTCCAGTTTTGCCACTCTGCCAGCCATCTCGCGCATCTGGAGTTCTGCCTGTTGTTGCTGAAGTGCCTGTTGTTGTGCCGCTACTTCCTGTTCTTCCGGCGTCATTTCATCCGGTGATTTTGGCGTCCCCAGCGCAGCACGAATACGCTCAACAAACTCCTGTTTCTGCGGCACATCCAGAAGATTAACCCACAGGTCGAGCACAACAGCCTGCACCTGAGGCGGCAGCCCCTGAATAACCTCTGACATTCTCTGTGCAAGCTGTGCCTTAAACGCCGGTGTCTGCTGAACAGGCGCCAGCGCAATATGTGTATTTAACCTTGAAATATCATTGGTCAGTTCACCATTATCACCTTCAGCATTGAGGACAATGGTCTGGCGACGCTGGCGATCATCGCGATTAATCACCACTGCATGATTACGGCGTTTTTTCAGGTCATCGAGAAGATAAGCCAGCAACAGTCTTCCCACCTGCTGGCAGGCAAACTGGTAGTTATCGTTGATTTCCGCAAGGGTTGTGGCCCCCTGCTCCACCAGGTTACTGATAGCCACGCCTGACGTCGCACCTGAATCCTGCCCGAGAAATGCGGAATACACTCCCATGGTATCCTGGATAAGTTTTTCCGATTCCTGCATGACCTGAAACTGCTGGCTGGCAACCTGAAAATCCTGCTCAACCCGAAAAACATCTGCGACACTTTTCTGATTTTTTCGGACCGGATTCAGTTTAATAATGCCATCCGGACGTTCGATCTGCTCCATCAGGTCGTTGTCTGACAACTGGGTGGCATCCTCGTCCATAATCACGCGTTTGGCCTGAAGCAACCAGGTCAGCTTGATACGACGAAAATTCACCTCATCCTGTGCCGGAATGGCGCGGGAAATTAGCCCGTATGGCTCCCCGGTTTTATCCTTTCGGTATCCCCAGAAAGGAACCAGCGGAAACATCCCCTGCGGAGCACTACAGGGGCGATCCACAATAAAGTGTGGCCCGACAAACCAGGCTTCACGAATACGGCTTACCCGCCCGACTTTCACCTGAACCCGCCCGGATGCCACAGCTACCGCCTGCATCAGATTATTTTTATCAAAGGCCACCACCCGTCCATTACTGAGTTCAATCACCGGAAGACGCTCGAATGTACGGTAATAAACCACCTGAAGCAGCACACGACGGCGTTCACGCTGAAGCCATTCGTTCTGCTGTCGATCCCATGACTGATACTCTTCCCATGCACTCATCAACGGACTGGGCTGGCCTTCAGTAACCGTGGTATCGACAAAACCACGCCAGTCATCAATGGCATAATCGATAACCTGAGCCATTCCCGGGAATGTAGCTTTTGCCTCATCGGTATCCATCCAGCGGCGACGCATCAGCCATCGGCAGTCACTTAAATCAGCCTCCCGGCTCAGCCAGTCCCAGAAAACCTCATTCCGGCTGACAGTAGACACCTTAAATTCAGGCCCGAACGGATCGCTGTTTCGTCTGACCTCCACCCAACTGAGGCCCGCCTTGATTTGTTCCGCATAGGCATCAGAGCGGGCTTTATTCATATTGCCAAGGCGGCATGCATCGGCAAATTCAGCATTAATAGCTTCAGCCAGTTTTTCAGTTTCATCATCTGGCTCGTCTGACATCACCACCAGATCAGTCCGTGTTTTGGCCTCCATTCCCAGAACGCCATCGACGGTAGGCGCGATGAGGTTATGGATAGTCATCGGCTGACCGCGATCTTTCAGTACCTGAAGAACTTCCGGTGGCAACTGATCGCCATCGTAATACGCACAGGCCTTGTTTGCGGCATCACGCCATTTAGGCTGGCTGTCAATATCAGAACAAAGCGCCTGTAACTGGCGCTGAGAAAAACGCGGCGTGGCTCCATTGTCGTTTTTCGTCGCCATGGTGTTAGTTTCATTTTTCATCAGTGAGCCATCCAGTGTGTGGTTCTGCGTTTATCCGTTTTCTGTTTTACCCTCACCGGCATTCTGGCGCGCATCTCCTGGGCAATCATGTAGCTCATGAGCTGATCATCAAAGCAGCCTTCCTGTGCATTCATGGAGCCTTTCGCGTCATAAACGTAGGTGTTCATTTCCGATAATGTGCCTGACCAGCGGATCCCTGATATTCCATTATTCAGAAGCGTTTTCATTCCTTCGGTCAGAACAGGTTTGCTCTGACGGGTTGTCAGCCAGCCAAGGCGGGGCGTATCGTCGTCATATGCCTGGTCAAGATGCTGTTCGTTGTAGATATAACGTGTCGGATAGAGTTCCCGGAGTTTCAGGATAACTGCATGTCCGTGATTATTACGCTCCGGCCCCACAAACGCGTTGTTATACATACGACAGACCTGCGAAATGAGATGAGCAAAAAGTTCAGCATCGAGATGCCCGAACCAGTGAGCCACCTGCTCGCCATTACTGCGTTTGACAACATCCAGCGATGAGCGGTCTCCGTGCTCCAGCCCTTCGGCAGTATCTGCCCCACAAACATACTCTTCATCCGGATCCGGCAGTTCCCATACCAGCAGATAATTCATCAGCGTCCGCTGCAACTCGTTTTTATTTCCTTCACGCAGAGACTGAGCTTTAGTCTTCGCTCCTGTAACAGGTTCAATGTCATAAACAATCATCGGTGGCGAACAGAATGATTCTGCCTGCAACGTACTTTCGGCACTGAACACACGTCGTCCGGACGTCAGAAACGCCTCCTGTGGCGTTGAGGGAAACTCCTGCTTCATTTCCTCACGCTGTTCAGTTTCCTTATTGATGTACCACTGCTTCTGTTCATCAGTAAGCGTGATGTTCATTGCCTTCTCAACCGCAGAAAAATACGTCATTTTTTCCCGTGACAGCTTCAGCCCGCTTTCCGGCACTCTGGCGCTGTATTTAGGATCCTGCCACCAGGCGTAAAAATGGAATTTATAATCCTGTGCCGTCAGCAATAAGCCTGATGCAGTGATCTCCTGTGCTCGGTTACTCATCTCGTAAAAATCACCACCCACGCCTTCAGCAGTGGACTCATCAAAAATAATGCATTCATCAGAGACGGCATTAAGCGTACCGGTTCGCAGTTCTTTCGCCTTAGCCGGATATTTCGCGCAAATTTTGCCGTGCTCTGAGATATGCAGGCGCTGCACCGTACCTGAACGGAATGAGGTTGCCACCTGGATACTCGAGCCGTGACCAAACAGGATATAGCCACCGCTGGCACCGCTACGACGTTCAACGATGGTGAATGAGGCTCTCAGCCAGTCAGGGAGATGATCAAACGGTACAGCAATTTTTGTGCGGAAAATTTCACTGGCAGCCTGTTTATCCTGAGCGACGATCCCGCATTTGAGATGCGGAATGAATAATGCCTGGTCGAGAAGATAAATATCAATGGCTGTGGAAAATCCCAGCTGGCGCGCTTTCAGGATAATATTTTTATTGTGCATGCTCCGGAACAACTGGCGCTGCGCCGGTCGCATTCTGAAGGTGACCAGTTCACCTTTTTCGTTCTGTATTTTGTAGAGATGATTGAGCCGCCACCAGGGATTGCTCAGTTTAGTCATGATGAACAGACGTTGTTCAGCCTCGGTCATTTCTGACGGCTCATCACATCGCGGTTCATTCTTCCGGAATGTCATCCAGTCTCCCCGAATTACTCATTTCATGCAGCGATGACACGATGTCACTGACAGGCGTAACAACGCCCCGACGCTGGTTGGTCAGAATATCGGTTTCAGCTCTGAGTTTATCTCTGGCGGCGTTGATTCTTTCCCGGTCAGCACGAAGTTTTGGTGCTGTCTCAGCCAGGACGTCCAGCGTCAGCAATGAGCGTTCAATTGACTCGATACGGGCAATATTCCGGTCAAGGGCCTGTTCAGCTTTGAGTATTTTGTCGTAAAGAGCAACACGGGTTTCCACGTCAGTTGCCTCTTCCAGGTCGGCGAACATCCCTTTAAGTGCCTTAGTTACTGAAAGTGCGCGGGCCCGGGTGAACACCAGTTCATCGAACAGCACCATGTCGGACGCATCATCCATGAGGTTATCTGCCTCAAGATACTTCGCATATCCACGGTGTCTTACGGCGTGGGTGTTTCGCTGAGAAAAAGCGTTTGAAGGTGGTAAAAGTCGGGAACCACGAATCCGTTTCGTTTCTGCCGAATTTGCGCAGTTTTTTTCAGAGTTTTTTGCACATTTTTCATCGCCGGAACCCGCGTCATTGCAGGGTTCTTCATCTGAGATGTCATGATCGATTTCATGATCGGTTTTATGATCAATTTCATGATCGATTTTGCCCATTTTTATACGGGTTCTGGCGGTGTTGTAATTAATCTTTTTCTTCCGGCACCAGTCCAGTAATGTTATTCCCGTTTCGGCATGTTCGCGTCGGAATGCCTGCTCCAGCTTTTTCCAGTCCAGCTTTGCCATGTCACGTTCTGACGTCCTGTGTTAAAAACTGATGCATAATGACCGCTGTGATTTTTCAGATTTCACACAGCAGCACCATATTTGATCGATATTTGCACAATGCGGTTGTTTTATCCGGTTTCTTCCACCACCGCACCGGACAGGCGGCTTCGCGGGAAATCGCTCCCATCTCGTGAAAAATGAGAAAACCCGGTGTGCATCGTTTTTGATTATCCCCGCACACTCCCGCAGAGAAGTTCCCCGTCAGGGCTGTGGACATAGTTAATCCGGGAAT
>ENA-UOYX01000594-UOYX01000594.1-food-metagenome-genome-assembly--contig:-NODE-594-length-11160-cov-164.514183_pt1 | contig 11160 bp, 10 predicted proteins | sample MGYA00249880_ERZ772718 | MGnify/ENA primary metagenome ERZ772718 (study PRJEB29005, sample SAMN08379458) | food metagenome | isolation source: cheese spiked with Escherichia coli O157 | study: EMG... | reverse complement strand
TCTCCTTGCCGGATGGCGGGTAAGAGGCTAAGATCTGAATTGCTAGGTTCATTCGTTGGCCTCGGTTGATAGAAATATCGGTCGGGGCCTTCGTCTTTCTGATTCCCGGTTAGCCTGAAAACAGAAAGTCTCAGGCACCCGCAGGCATCCTATGAGGTTTCCTTAGGGACGAAAATAATCACTTCACGAAATTGCGTGCTGTTTTCCAGAATTTTTCGTCATTCGGGTTAGCCAGTTTAGCCATTCGTTACTCTCTTCATTCCAATAGCATTAATTTTCTCTGCAATAATTGTTGTAAAAATGTGACGCAAAGAGGTTTTTGGTCATAAGTAATTACCGTCAAGTGCCGATGACTTTCTATCAGGAGTAAACCTGGACGAGAGACAACGGTAATGAATACAACTCCCTCACAGCGATTAGGTTTTTTGCATCACATCAGGCTGGTTCCGTTATTTGCCTGCATTCTTGGCGGTATCTTAGTTCTATTCGCATTAAGTTCTGCTCTGGCTGGCTATTTCCTCTGGCAGGCCGATCGCGATCAGCGTGATGTTACTGCGGAGATTGAGATTCGGACCGGGTTAGCGAACAGTTCAGATTTTTTGCGTTCAGCCCGGATCAATATGATTCAGGCCGGGGCTGCGAGTCGTATTGCGGAAATGGAAGCAATGAAGCGAAATATTGCGCAAGCCGAATCGGAGATTAAACAGTCGCAGCAAGGTTATCGTGCTTATCAGAATCGGCCGGTGAAAACACCTGCTGATGAAGCCCTCGACACTGAATTAAATCAACGCTTTCAGGCTTATATCACGGGTATGCAACCTATGTTGAAATATGCCAAAAATGGCATGTTTGAAGCGATTATCAATCATGAAAGTGAGCAGATCCGACCGCTGGATAATGCTTATACCGATATTTTGAACAAAGCCGTTAAGATACGTAGCACCAGAGCCAACCAACTGGCGGAACTGGCCCATCAGCGCACCCGCCTGGGTGGGATGTTCATGATTGGCGCGTTTGTGCTTGCCCTGGTCATGACGCTGATAACATTTATGGTGCTACGTCGGATCGTCATTCGTCCACTGCAACATGCCGCACAACGGATTGAAAAAATCGCTAGTGGCGATCTGACGATGAACGATGAACCGGCGGGTCGTAATGAAATCGGTCGCTTAAATCGTCATTTACAGCAAATGCAGCATTCACTGGGGATGACAGTAGGGACTGTTCGACAGGGTGCGGAAGAGATTTATCGTGGCACCAGCGAAATTTCAGCTGGCAATGCGGACCTGTCATCTCGCACCGAAGAACAAGCGGCGGCTATCGAACAAACTGCCGCTAGCATGGAGCAACTCACTGCGACGGTGAAACAGAATGCGGATAACGCGCATCATGCCAGCAAACTGGCGCAAGAGGCTTCTATTAAAGCCAGCGATGGCGGGCAGACGGTTTCCGGTGTAGTAAAAACGATGGGCGCTATCTCTACAAGTTCGAAGAAAATTTCCGAGATCACCGCCGTCATCAACAGTATTGCTTTCCAGACGAATATTCTGGCACTGAATGCTGCCGTTGAAGCCGCGCGAGCGGGTGAGCAAGGCCGTGGATTTGCCGTTGTCGCCAGCGAAGTACGGACACTCGCAAGCCGCAGCGCCCAAGCGGCGAAAGAGATTGAAGGCTTGATCAGTGAATCAGTCAGGTTAATTGACCTGGGGTCGGATGAGGTGGCAACGGCAGGGAAAACCATGAGCACTATTGTTGATGCCGTCGCGAGTGTCACACATATCATGCAGGAAATCGCCGCCGCCTCGGATGAACAAAGTAGAGGCATAACGCAGGTTAGCCAGGCGATTTCTGAAATGGATAAGGTGACGCAACAGAATGCTTCTCTGGTAGAAGAGGCCTCAGCGGCGGCGGTGTCCCTTGAAGAACAGGCGGCACGATTAACTGAGGCGGTGGATGTATTCCGTCTGCACAAACATTCTGTGTCGGCAGAACCTCGCGGAGCGGGTGAACCAGTTAGTTTCGCTACGGTGTGAAAATGTTCAAGGAGGGATCGACAGATCCCTTCACCTTTCAGAACGGCATTGATTTTCGAATAGCGTTAATCATCAACTGGCAACCAGAAGAGAACGTCGCATCTACGCGGGTCAGTATTCCAATCGGTTCGCCTGCACCATGTCCCGGAACAGGCAGGGCCACCAGCGTGGCATGACGCAGGTCGTCTTTTACAGCGCCAGAAGGGACAAACCACACGTAATCGTATTCAACCGTAAGTTGACGAGATAGCGAAGCAGACAGCGTTTCGATACAACCCGAAGGAATTTTACAGCCCTGGCTCTGCACTAATGCATCTGAATGCTGGCGTGGCGCAGTGCCTTCTGGTGATACAACGACCGGCCATTCCAGCACCCGGCTTAGCGTTACGTTCTCCTGAAGTAGCGGGTGATTAGGGCGGACAACCAGCTTCAACGATTCAAGAAACAGCAGTTCGTAATTAAGCCCGGTCATCAGTTCAGGATCTGACATCCGACCAATGCCGATATCGATTTCCCCGGTTTTTAAACCCGCCAGAATCATAGGGTTACTCATTGTCGCAACTTGCAAGGTCGTCTCTTTTTGTTGCTGATGAAACTGACCTATAACCGAAGGTAATATCCCCAGTGCCGCAGTAGGTAGTGCACCAACCCTGACGACATCATTATTAAGACCTTCTTTACGATGAAGCGACTGTCCGGCAGTGTTGATGGCGTCAAGAACTCTGACTGCATGCGTTAAAAATTGTTCGCCGGGTAAGGTAAGTTGCGCCCCCTGACGACCACGCTCAAACAAGCGAGCGCCAGTCAGCTGCTCCAGTTCATTCAATGTCTTAGAGAGCGCAGGTTGACTCAAATTAAGGGTTTCAGCCGCGCGCCCCAAAGTTCCTTGTTGTGCGACAGCTACGAATGTATGAAGGTGGCGCAAACGGATGCGCTGACTAAACAGACTATTTTTTTCCATAAGCGATGTTAAAAACGAAGCGGTGTCGCTGACAAGTGAAGTTGTTTGATTATGATAACTTGATTGCAAAATATTATTAACAATTAAAGCAATTATGTTACAGCAAAATGGATAATATTGATGTTTTCGCGGCGAGATCACAGTTTGTAAATTCTTCCCGCAAGAGTGAATGCGGTTACCTACACTCCAGATTACTGACCACTGGAGGCAGACACTATGGCGAACAGCATCACGGCGGATGAGATTCGGGAACAGTTTTCGCAGGCAATGTCAGCCATGTACCAGCAAGAAGTTCCGCAATATGGCACGCTGCTGGAACTGGTAGCTGATGTGAATCTGGCTGTGCTGGAAAACAATCCTCAACTGCACGAAAAAATGGTAAATGCAGACGAGCTGGCGCGACTGAATGTTGAACGTCATGGGGCGATTCGCGTTGGGACTGCACAAGAGCTTGCTACTCTTCGGCGGATGTTTGCCATTATGGGGATGTACCCGGTGAGCTATTACGATCTCTCGCAGGCAGGGGTGCCGGTACATTCGACAGCATTTCGGCCCATTGATGATGCTTCTCTGGCGCGTAATCCCTTCCGCGTTTTTACCTCCTTACTCCGCCTTGAGCTTATCGAGAACGAAATTTTGCGCCAGAAAGCGGCGGAGATTCTGCGTCAGCGCGATATCTTCACCCCACGTTGTCGACAACTGTTAGAGGAATATGAGCAGCAGGGCGGTTTTAACGAAACACAGGCACAGGAGTTTGTGCAGGAAGCCCTGGAAACGTTTCGCTGGCACCAGTCAGCAACGGTAGATGAAGAAACCTATCGCGCCTTGCACAACGAACATCGGTTGATTGCTGATGTGGTCTGTTTTCCTGGATGCCATATCAACCACCTGACGCCACGTACGCTGGATATTGACCGGGTGCAGTCGATGATGCCTGAATGCGGAATTGAACCCAAAATTCTCATCGAGGGGCCGCCGCGCCGCGAGGTACCGATTTTACTACGCCAGACCAGCTTTAAAGCACTGGAAGAGACGGTGTTGTTTGCGGGGCAGAAACAGGGCACGCATACCGCGCGCTTTGGTGAAATTGAGCAGCGTGGCGTGGCATTAACGCCGAAAGGGCGACAACTGTATGATGATCTTCTGCGTAACGCTGGAACCGGGCAGGATAATCTCACTCACCAAATGCATTTACAGGAAACCTTCCGCACTTTTCCTGACAGTGAGTTTTTAATGCGTCAGCAAGGGCTGGCATGGTTCCGGTACCGTCTGACGCCTTCAGGTGAGGCGCATCGTCAGGCGATTCATCCCGGAGACGATCCACAGCCCTTAATTGAACGTGGTTGGGTCGCGGCGCAACCCATTACCTATGAAGATTTCTTGCCCGTTAGCGCGGCGGGGATCTTCCAGTCAAATCTGGGTAATGAAACGCAGACACGCAGTCACGGTAATGCCAGTCGCGAAGCATTTGAGCAGGCGTTGGGTTGTCCGGTTTTGGATGAGTTCCAGCTTTACCAGGAAGCGGAAGAACGCAGTAAACGTCGCTGTGGTTTGCTTTAAATTCTGACCATCCGCCTTTGCAAAAATTTGCCTGATTTTACAAACGAATCAGGCTCATCCCATCGACATAAAAAAAATGCCGATTTATGCATATTCTCTCAGTTCAACAATTGGATTATTAATAAATATTGTCTAGAGTGAGCGGTCATAAATAAGCACTTTCTTGCCGCTGAAAACGACCAGCGCGGGACCATTCACAACACCAGAAGGACTCACTTTCAGGTATGGATCGTAGACGATTTATTAAAGGTTCAATGGCTATGGCCGCCGTGTGCGGTACCAGCGGCATTGCTTCTCTTTTTTCTCAGGCGGCATTCGCGGCAGATTCTGATATTGCCGACGGGCAAACCCAGCGTTTTGACTTCTCCATTCTACAGTCAATGGCGCACGACTTAGCGCAAACAGCGTGGCGTGGTGCGCCTCGTCCGTTACCTGACACGCTGGCGACAATGACGCCGCAGGCTTATAACAGTATTCAATACGACGCCGAAAAATCGCTCTGGCATAACGTTGAGAACCGTCAACTGGACGCTCAGTTCTTCCATATGGGAATGGGATTCCGTCGCCGCGTTCGTATGTTTTCTGTAGATCCAGCAACACATCTGGCGCGTGAAATTCACTTTCGCCCGGAGTTGTTCAAATACAACGATGCGGGTGTTGATACAAAACAATTAGAAGGGCAAAGCGATCTCGGCTTTGCCGGTTTTCGCGTGTTTAAAGCCCCCGAACTGGCGCGCCGTGATGTAGTATCATTTCTCGGCGCGAGTTATTTCCGCGCCGTTGATGATACATATCAATACGGTTTGTCGGCCCGCGGCCTGGCGATCGACACTTACACCGACAGTAAAGAAGAGTTCCCCGACTTTACCGCCTTCTGGTTTGATACGGTAAAACCGGGGGCAACTACCTTTACCGTTTATGCGTTGCTCGATAGCGCCAGCATTACTGGTGCCTATAAGTTCACTATCCATTGTGAGAAAAGTCAGGTGATTATGGATGTGGAAAATCACCTGTATGCGCGCAAAGACATTAAACAGCTGGGCATTGCGCCGATGACCAGTATGTTCAGCTGCGGTACTAATGAACGTCGGATGTGCGACACCATTCATCCGCAAATTCATGACTCTGATCGTCTGTCCATGTGGCGGGGCAACGGCGAGTGGATTTGCCGTCCGCTGAATAATCCGCAAAAATTGCAGTTCAATGCTTACACCGACAACAACCCGAAAGGGTTTGGTTTATTGCAACTGGATCGTGACTTCTCCCATTATCAGGACATTATGGGCTGGTATAACAAACGCCCAAGTCTGTGGGTGGAACCGCGTAACAAGTGGGGTAAGGGCACCATCGGCCTGATGGAAATCCCAACAACGGGCGAAACGCTGGATAACATTGTCTGCTTCTGGCAGCCAGAAAAAGCTGTAAAGGCGGGTGATGAGTTTGCATTCCAGTATCGTCTGTACTGGAGTGCGCAACCGCCTGTTCATTGCCCATTAGCGCGCGTTATGGCGACGCGTACCGGCATGGGCGGTTTCCCGGAAGGTTGGGCGCCAGGTGAACACTATCCCGAAAAATGGGCGCGTCGTTTTGCCGTCGATTTCGTTGGTGGTGATCTGAAAGCTGCCGCACCAAAAGGCATTGAGCCGGTGATTACGCTTTCCAGTGGGGAAGCGAAGCAAATCGAAATTCTCTATATTGAACCCATTGATGGTTATCGTATTCAGTTTGACTGGTATCCGACTTCGGACTCCACTGATCCGGTCGATATGCGGATGTATCTGCGTTGTCAGGGCGACGCTATCAGTGAAACATGGCTGTATCAGTATTTCCCGCCAGCGCCGGATAAACGTCAGTATGTTGACGACCGCGTGATGAGTTAATCGTTTTTTCTTCGGCACCTTCTTCGGGAGGTGCCGTCTGGTTAAACACGATCCCGCTCGCATTTTTCCCTAAGTTAAATGAGTAATCTGATGGTGTGTATTTCAGATACACCTTGTCAGCCACTAACAGGGAGTGCGTATGTTTCCAGAATATCGAGATTTAATATCCCGTCTGAAAAACGAAAATCCTCGCTTTATGTCCTTGTTCGATAAACACAATAAACTTGATCATGAAATTGCCAGAAAGGAAGGTTCCGACGGTCGAGGGTACAATGCGGAAGTGGTCCGCATGAAAAAACAAAAGCTACAGTTAAAAGATGAGATGCTCAAAATCCTGCAGCAGGAGAGCGTCAAAGAGGTATAAACTTTCCTAAGCCGCCAGCCAGGCGGCTTTTTTAACAACTGCATGGATTGACTGGAGATAAGATGACTGAAACGATAAAAGTAAGCGAATCACTTGAATTACATGCTGTTGCAGAAAATCACGTCACTCCTCTTTATCAGTTAATCTGTAAAAATAAAACCTGGTTACAGCAGTCGCTAAACTGGCCGCAGTTCGTTCAGAGTGAAGAGGACACGCGAAAAACGGTGCAGGGTAATGTGATGTTGCATCAACGCGGCTATGCCAAAATGTTCATGATTTTCAAAGAAGATGAACTTATCGGCGTTATCTCGTTTAATCGTATTGAACCACTGAATAAAACCGCTGAAATAGGCTACTGGCTGGACGAATCTCATCAGGGGCAGGGGATCATTTCTCAGGCGCTGCAGGCATTGATTCATCATTACGCCCAGTCTGGTGAACTTAGACGCTTCGTGATCAAATGTCGGGTGGACAATCCGCAAAGCAACCAGGTCGCTTTGCGCAATGGTTTTATCCTTGAAGGTTGCCTGAAACAGGCTGAGTTCCTGAATGATGCCTATGATGATGTGAACTTATACGCGCGTATTATCGATTCATAATAACCCTGCCAGCGGCGTTCGCGTAATGCGCTCCTCGCCGTTAATGACTTTTGGACCACGGACATGAACCGTGTCGCCATCAAAGGCTTCAACGACGGCGTGGTCGGTTAACTCCACATGGTTTTCAATTATCACCGCACCTGTAATACGGCTCTCACCTTGTATTACAACGTGCTCGTCGAGCAGAATCGGTCCACCACGTACCACGGCATTTCCGCCAATCAAGACATGATGTTTTAACACACAATTACCTTCCACAATGGCATATTCCGCCACCTGCGAACTGTAATGAATCGTTGGAATGGCATCTTCTTCTATGCCAGCTTTCACCTGCGCGTGACCGTAGACTTTAGCGCAATCGCATAGCCAGACGTTGTTCTCTTCATTACCTTCAATACTGGCAAAATCAAAAACTTCGGCGCGATGTTCAATAAAAGCATACCGGATGACGGCATCGCCATAAATTTGTGCCTGGTGGACAATACGCGAGGCGCTAACCCTTGCGCGATCATAAATTTGTAGCAGGAGTTGATGGTCAGGCGTTAAGCCTTGTGCTGCGACGATCATAGAATGTTGATTAATTAAGGCGTGACCAAATATTCTACATTGCCCGCAAACCAGTGAGTCATGAATGGTGACACTGTCACTTATATATGCACCCTGGCTGATTTCACTATTATCGATCCAGACATTATCCGTTGCGTAAACCTCTCCCCACAGTACGCTGGTGCCGGTGATGCGCGTATTACCGGAAATCACCGTTCCGCCGAACGCAATAGCATTCTGGTCGTAAATCCAGCAATTTCCTTCCTGTGCTAACACCGTTTCGCGATCGATCCAGCCGCCAGCGGTTCCTGCTATCACATCGTTAAAATCGCTAATGGCGATAATCTGCCGTAATAACACATTTTTTTTAGTGCCATCTTCCTGATAACTAAAGGCTCGCTGTTCTTCACTTAGACGATATTTGCGCATAGCGTTTTCCCACAGGTGACTTACTATAACCGTAGCAAATTCTGCGGCTCTGGCTATGCTCGAGAAAATTCCATAAAATGCATTTCAAATATACTTTATAAATTAAACAAAATGAGTAAGAAGATGCAGAGCGATAAAGTGCTCAATTTGCCGGCAGGCTACTTTGGTATTGTGTTGGGGACGATAGGGATGGGATTTGCCTGGCGCTATGCCAGCCAGGTTTGGCAGGTCAGCCACTGGTTAGGGGATGGGCTGGTGATTCTGGCGATGATCATCTGGGGATTATTAACTAGCGCATTTATTACCCGACTCATACGCTTTCCGCATAGCGTGCTGGCGGAAGTTCGCCATCCAGTGCTGAGCAGTTTTGTGAGTTTGTTTCCGGCAACGACGATGCTGGTGGCGATTGGTTTTGTTCCGTGGTTTCGCCCACTGGCGGTGTGCCTGTTCAGTTTTGGTGTCGTGGTTCAGTTGGCTTATGCCGCCTGGCAAACTGCGGGATTATGGCGCGGATCTCACCCTGAAGAAGCTACCACGCCTGGACTGTATCTGCCGACAGTTGCCAACAACTTTATCAGCGCAATGGCCTGTGGTGCGTTGGGCTACACCGACGCCGGTCTGGTGTTTTTAGGCGCAGGCGTTTTCTCATGGCTAAGCCTTGAACCGGTGATCTTGCAGCGTCTGCGCAGTTCGGGAGAATTACCCACGGCACTGCGGACATCACTCGGCATTCAGCTCGCTCCTGCGCTGGTGGCTTGTAGTGCCTGGCTGAGCGTCAACGGCGGCGAGGGTGACACGCTGGCGAAAATGCTTTTCGGTTATGGACTGCTGCAACTGCTGTTTATGCTACGTCTGATGCCATGGTATCTCTCCCAGCCATTTAATGCTTCATTCTGGAGTTTCTCGTTCGGCGTATCTGCACTGGCAACCACCGGTTTGCATCTGGGGAGTGGCAGCGATAATGGATTTTTCCATACGCTGGCGGTGCCGCTGTTTATCTTTACCAATTTTATTATTGCAATACTGCTCATCCGTACTTTTGCGCTTCTGATGCAGGGAAAATTGTTAGTCAGAACCGAGCGCGCCGTTTTAATGAAAGCAGAGGACAAAGAATGATCATTCGTGACGAAAACTATTTTACTGATAAATATGAATTAACCCGCACACACTCTGAAGTACTGGAAGCGGTGAAAGTGGTTAAACCGGGTAAAACGCTGGATCTGGGCTGTGGCAATGGTCGTAACAGTCTTTACCTGGCAGCCAATGGTTATGATGTTGACGCATGGGATAAAAATGCCATGAGTATCGCCAACGTCGAGCGCATTAAATCCATTGAAAATCTGGATAATTTACACACCCGAGTCGTTGATCTGAATAACCTCACATTTGATAGACAGTACGATTTTATTCTTTCGACTGTGGTACTGATGTTCCTTGAGGCTAAAACCATCCCAGGGCTGATTGCCAATATGCAACGTTGCACTAAACCTGGTGGTTACAACCTGATTGTGGCGGCGATGGATACCGCTGATTATCCATGTACCGTCGGCTTCCCGTTTGCCTTCAAAGAGGGAGAATTACGTCGATATTACGAAGGCTGGGAGAGGGTGAAATACAATGAAGACGTCGGCGAGCTGCACCGCACCGACGCCAACGGTAATCGTATTAAACTGCGTTTCGCCACGATGCTGGCACGTAAAAAATGACCCGCTAAGAATAAGGCGCGTGAAAATTCCCCACGCTGAGATGATTTACTGTTCTTCTTTTCGGTAAGCATATTTTTTATCGAAGGGATGTGAAATTAATCACAGTAGTCGAAGTTTTTTAGCAGCTTAACTTACTGAAATTTAACTACTGATGATTGACTTAGCCCCTTTTTCGGCATTGACTATGTCGTCTGAAAAGGGGCTGAAAAATTTATTTTCACCAACACTTTTTTTGCCACAACACGAAGCGGCGCTTTTTGCTATAACTTAGAAAGTAATATAATCATCTCAGGAAACTATTCATGCGTACCACATCATTTGCGAAAGTTGCAGCTTTATGCGGCTTGTTGGCTCTGTCTGGTTGTGCCTCTAAAATCACCCAGCCAGATAAATATTCTGGTTTTTTAAACAATTACTCTGATTTAAAAGAAACAACCTCAGCAACAGGTAAACCTGTTTTACGTTGGGTAGACCCGAGTTTTGATCAAAGCAAATATGACAGCATCGTCTGGAACCCAATCACTTATTATCCGGTACCAAAACCTTCTACCCAGGTAGGGCAGAAAGTTCTGGATAAAATTTTGAACTATACCAACACCGAAATGAAAGAAGCGATAGCGCAGCGTAAACCACTGGTTACCACCGCTGGGCCGCGTAGTCTGATTTTCCGTGGGGCCATTACCGGTGTAGATACCAGCAAAGAAGGGCTGCAATTCTATGAAGTGGTTCCTGTTGCATTAGTGGTTGCGGGGACGCAAATGGCTACAGGCCACCGTACCATGGATACTCGCCTCTATTTTGAAGGTGAGCTGATTGATGCAGCGACTAATAAACCGGTTATCAAAGTCGTTCGTCAGGGCGAAGGTAAAGACCTGAATAACGAAAGTACGCCAATGGCTTTCGAAAATATTAAACAAGTTATTGATGACATGGCGACCGATGCCACCATGTTTGACGTTAACAAAAAGTAGTTCCAGACGCGCCATCGTTAGATGGCGCTTTTTATCCGGTGCGCCGTAAAACCCCATCCTTCAGGGCGGGGATATAAGGCGCGGTTTTCCACCTGACCAGGTGTTTGCTGT
>ENA-UOYX01000592-UOYX01000592.1-food-metagenome-genome-assembly--contig:-NODE-592-length-11185-cov-5.305840_pt1 | contig 11185 bp, 10 predicted proteins | sample MGYA00249880_ERZ772718 | MGnify/ENA primary metagenome ERZ772718 (study PRJEB29005, sample SAMN08379458) | food metagenome | isolation source: cheese spiked with Escherichia coli O157 | study: EMG produced... | reverse complement strand
GAAAACCAGTATTATCAACGGCTCGGAAGTGTCTAGATTATCCGTGGCTATTCAGACACTGCTTTACAGGGTGTTGTTAACAATGGTTCCGATATTAAATCATTGCAAGATGAAAGCGCGTTACAAGGTTCTGTATTGATTAACCATGATCAACGGATCACCGCTTTAGAGAACCAAACACCACCTAAAGACGGTGTTAATGGTAAAGATGGTGTTGACGGTAAAGACGGGGCAACGGGTGCTACAGGCGCTGCAGGTGCAACTGGTGCGCAAGGTTTAAAAGGTGATACAGGCGCACAAGGAATAGCTGGGAAAGATGGTGCTCCAGGTGTTAAGGGTGAGAAAGGAGATAAAGGAGATTCCATCAAAGGTGATAAGGGCGACACTGGCGCTAAAGGTGATAAAGGGGATGCAGGTAAAGCTGGCTCTAACGGAATCACAACTACCATCACTAAGAAAGAAGTTGATACTAAAACTATCAATCTGGTTAAGTCACTCAATACCCAAACTACAGCACAAGCTAAAGATCTGAAAGCTGCTCAACAAGTGTTCGCACAAGCGCAAGCTAACACTAACTCTCAATTCAAGAGCCTGAAAGATGAAGTTGATAGCAATAAGAAAGAAGCCCGTTCAGGTGCTGCTAGCGCTGTAGCTATCGCCTCTATGCCTCAAGTAGAGAAAGAACAGGCTGTCATGTTCTCTGCTGGTGTAGGTAGCTTTAAAGACGAGCAAGCTGTTAGTGTGGGTGCATCCTTCCACGTTGGTAGCAACACCATCGTTAAAGCTGGCGTAAGCGATTCTACAAATAATGATCTTGCTATGGGCGCAGGCATCGGGATTGGCTTTTAAGAAAAACACGTAACTCGACTACATTCATAATAGAGGAAGCTTTTCAGGGCGACAGTACTTCGCTGATGGAAAGTATGATGATGGCCAATAACATGCTCAAACACATTTTTATTTCAGCTGCCCTGTATCTATTGCTTATTTCGGTCGGGGTCTGGATCGGCATTATGTACGTTTCTTATTATTTGTGTCGTTTTTAAGGTGATAAAATGAAAAAATCAATGATGCTAGTGTTAAGCGCTGCCGTACTTGCTGGGTGTATTTCGCCTGCACACGCCATTAGCGCACACTATCGTGCTCAGTTAGAGCGCTCGGGATGCACGCAAATTAGCGCTGGCGATGGATCTTGCGATATCAGCAAAACCAAAGCGGAAAACGCGGCACAACACGAACCAACGGCATCCGTTCACGATCCCCTTCGCGAAGCCTCGTTCTCGTCGGATACGGTTAACGCTACCCTTTCTAACGGCTTTTTTAGCGCTACCGTGAACGGCAAAAAAGCCAGCGTTAAACGTCTGAATGCGAATTTTTATGAGATCCATGGTAACGGTTTTGTGATATCGATAAGTCTGGATGAAAACGGTATTACGGACGCGTCATGGAATAAAACAAAGGGACGTGAACACGGCGTTTTACGCGTTACCCAAAAATAAACAGTCTAAGGAGGCTCTCCGCCTCCTTTTAGCCTGCCAGGCGCACAATTTGCCACACTCTTTCATCTGATTTTACAATGCTGACAATCCATATATAACCCACTGTTTTTATTGAGAATAAACTGCATATTTTTGCCGGAAAATGAGGTTATCCCCTCCCCTGTACCCTGTGTCACAAAACAGTAAACAAATTAACCATTGAGCCCGGTGACAAAAGGCTCTATATTGGCGGCGTTTTTTTCAGGCCCCATCTGTTTTTTAACTTTTTATTCAATCGTTGCTCATAACGAAGCGGCGGTTGTAGGAGTGATATGATGACGGATAAAGTCCGTATTGACACCGTAGATGCCCACAAAAGCAACGAAACCTATCTGGCCCGTCAGGCCGAGTTTGAATCTAACGTCAGGAGTTATCCGCGCAAACTGCCTTTAGCGATCACGAAAGCAGAAGGCGTGTGGATCACCGATGCAGATAATAAAGAATACCTTGACTGTTTAGCAGGCGCAGGCACCCTCGCGCTTGGCCACAATCATCCTGATGTGCTGAAAAGCATCCAAAATGTCATTACCAGCGGCTTGCCGTTACATACCCTGGATCTGACTACGCCGTTGAAAGACGCGTTTTCAGAATACCTACTCTCTCTGTTGCCTGGTCAGGGCAAAGAGTACTGTCTGCAATTCACTGGCCCGTCCGGGGCTGACGCCGTTGAAGCGGCGCTGAAGCTGGCGAAAAAAGTAACCGGTCGCAGCGGTATCATCAGTTTCTCTGGTGGTTACCACGGTATGACCCACGGTGCACTGTCCGTCACCGGTAACCTGTCTCCGAAAGAAGCGGTTGACGGTATGATGCCAGAAGTCCAGTTCATGCCTTACCCACACGAGTACCGCTGCCCACTGGGTATCGGTGGTGAAGCGGGCGTGAAGGCGCTGACCTACTACTTCGATAACCTGATCAACGACGTTGAAAGCGGCGTGCGTAAACCTGCCGCGGTGATCCTTGAAGCTGTTCAGGGCGAAGGCGGCGTGAACCCGGCTCCGGCTGAGTGGTTGCAGCGCATCCGTAAAGTGACTCAGGAACACGGCATTCTGCTGATCCTCGACGAAGTTCAGGCTGGCTTTGCCCGTACCGGTAAATTCTTTGCCTTCGAACACGCAGGCATTGAGCCTGACATCATCGTGATGTCCAAAGCAGTTGGCGGCGGTCTGCCACTGGCTGTGCTCGGTATCAAGAAGCAGTTCGATGCGTGGGCGCCTGGTCACCACACCGGCACCTTCCGCGGCAACCAGCTGGCGATGGCAACCGGTCTGACGACGCTGAAGATCCTGAAAGACCAGAATATCGCGGGCAAAGTTGCCGCACAGGGCGAATGGCTGAAAGGCCAGCTGAAAGAGATGGCGAAACGCTATCCGGTGATCGGCCACGTTCGCGGTCTGGGCATGATGATCGGTATTGAAATCGTTAAGCCACATGAAGCCGCCGACCACATGGGTTGCTTCCCGGGCGATGGCGAGCTGTCTGCACTGATCCAGAAGAAGTGCTTCGAAGCAGGCCTGATTCTGGAGCGTGGCGGCCGTAACGGTATCGTTCTGCGTCTGCTGCCGTCACTGCTGATCAGCGATGACGAGCTGAAAGTCTTCCTGGATAAATTCGAGCAGGCACTGCTTGCTGCGGGCGTTCGCCCGGCGTAACCGGAGTTGTTGATTACGATGTCTGATTCAAACCCAATTTTGTTCTCCTCTGCCCAGAGCATTGAAGCTTACCAGCAGGCGATTGAACAAAGCACTCAGGCTGTGATGCAGTGGCTGAAACAGCCTGAGATGTACCAGGGCAAAACGGTCGCGGAGCTGCGCGACCGTATTAAGCTGGATTTCAACCCGAAAGGGCTGGGCAACGAAGCGGCGATTGAACGCGCCGTGGAGTTCTTCCTGAAAGACAGTTTGTCCGTTCATCACCCGCAGTGCGTGGCGCACCTGCACTGCCCAAGCCTGGTCGTAAGCCAGGCGGCGGAAGTGCTGATTAACGCCACCAACCAGAGTATGGACTCCTGGGATCAAAGCCCGTCCGCAACCATTATTGAGATCAAGCTGATCGAATGGCTGCGTACCCGCGTGGGTTATCAGGCTGGCGACGCAGGCGTCTTCACCAGCGGCGGCACCCAGAGTAACCTGATGGGCCTGATGCTGGCGCGTGATGCGTTCTTCGCGCGTCAGGGCCACTCGGTACAGCAGGACGGTCTGGTGGGCGATCTGCGCAAAATTCGCGTGCTGTGCTCTGAAAACGCCCACTTCTCCGTGCAGAAAAACATGGCGCTGATGGGCCTGGGCTACCAGTCCGTGGTGCAGGTGAAAACTGATGAATTCTCCCGCATGGATCTCACCGATCTGGCGGCGAAAATCGAACAGTGCAACGCGAACGGCGAACAGATTCTGGCGATTGTGGCCACGGCCGGCACGACGGATGCGGGTGCTATCGATCCGCTGCGTGCCATTGCCGAGCTGGCTGCGAAACAGAATATCTGGGTACACGTTGATGCGGCCTGGGGCGGCGCGCTGCTGATGTCTGAGCAGTATCGTCACTACCTGGACGGCATCGAGCTGGTGGACTCCGTAACGCTGGACTTCCACAAGCAGTTCTTCCAGACCATCAGCTGCGGTGCCTTCTTGCTGAAAGAAGCACGTCATTATGAGCTGATGCGCTATCAGGCGGCTTACCTGAACTCTGAGTTCGATGAAGAAGCGGGCGTGCCTAACCTGGTTTCCAAATCTCTGCAAACCACCCGTCGTTTCGACGCGCTGAAACTGTGGATGAGCCTGGAAGCGCTGGGTCAGGAGCAATACGCGGCAATTATCGATCACGGCGTGACGCTGGCACAGCAGGTTGCGGCTTACGTAAAAGAGCAGTCTGCTCTGGAACTGGTTATGCAACCCCAGCTGGCAAGCGTGCTGTTCCGCTTCCGTCCGCAGACCCAGATGGCTGACGCCGATATCGCCCTGCTGAACCAGAAAATTGGCGATGCACTGCTGGAATCCGGCCGCGCAAACGTCGGGGTGACCGAGCATAACGGCGTCACCTGCCTGAAGCTGACCCTGCTGAACCCAACCGTGACGCTGGAGGACGTTAAAGTCCTGCTGTCTCTGGTTGAGCATACCGCGCAGGAAGTGATGGCGAAGTAATGCTTTTCCCTCTCCCATCCGGGAGAGGGTTTATTTTCCCGTCCTGACGCCCCTATCCTTTTTTCCTCGAAGCATAACCGTAGTCATACTGGCTGTACCCCGAGCTGTAAAACAGCGCTGCGGATTTAACAATATCGTTGAGGATTGTGCCGCTGACCTTCACGCCAACGTGCTGTAGACGTTTAACGGTATTCTCCATCTCTTTCACGCTGGTTTTATCGTAACGGGCAACCATTAGCGTTGTTCCGGCTGCTCTGGCAACCAGCGCGGCATCATTGACGGCAAGAACTGGGGGTGTATCGATGATGACAATGTCATAGTGCTCGTTAACCCAGGACATGATGTCAATGAACCGTTCGCTTAACAGCATTTCTAACGGACGCAGGGGTTCCGGGCCGCAGGTGATGACGTCAATTCCCCCTTTTTCAGCATGCTGAATGACCTCCCCAAAGTCGCGCTTCCCCTCCAGCAGGCAGGATAATCCGTGGCGGTTCTCCAGGCCAAAAATATTATGCACATAACCCTGGCGCATATCCGCATCTATAAACAGCGCACGCTGACCGCTCTGCCCGGCAATGGCCGCCAGGTTCGTCGCCACCAGCGTTTTTCCGCAGTCCTGCGTGGGGCCTGAAATCATCACAATGCGATTCTCAGCCTCCATCATGGTGAAATGCAGACTGGTTCGCAGCCCGCGTACCGCTTCAACAAACATATCAGCAGGTCGATCGACTGGCAGGAAAGGTACATCCGAGGTTTTGTGTGTCCAGCGACGAGAAAACGGATTTTTTCTGCGCAAATGCGTTTTACTCCACAGCCACTGTGAACGTGGTAACGTCGCCAGAACCGGCATCCCCTGCGCTTCCAGCTGTTCGGAAAGCGTGATCCCACGTTTGAACGCCTGGCGTACCAGTACGGTCCCCATTGAAAGGATGAGCCCGAACAGCACGCCAAGCGCAATGATTAGCGCTTTTCGCGGTTTTATCGGATCCGGGAGTGTAACCGCCTCATCAATGATCCTCACGTTCCCGACAGCGCTGGAGCGGGAAATATTCAGCTCCTGCTGACGCGTCAAAAGCTGTAAATAAATCGTGCGGCCCGACTCAACATCGCGGCTCAGGCGTAAAATCTCCTGCTGCGTGGAGGGCATTGAGGACACACGGTTATTAAGACGATCCCGTTCCCGCACAAGGGTTTGTCTTTTTTCATGCAATGCACGGTAGGTAGGGTGACTCTTTTTAAAGAGCTGGGAAATTTCTGCCTCCCGGAACGTCAGCTCATTTAGCTGATTCTCAACGTTCACAACCTGATCCAGGACGGATTTTGCCTCTAAAGACAGATCCACAGAGTCGCGCTGCGCCCGGTAGGCATTCAGCCGCGCTTCAGCCTGATCCAGGTCCGCTCTGATTTTCGGTAACTGCTCCTGTAAAAAATCCAGACTACGCGAATCCTGAGCCTCCTGGCGCGCGATATTTTGCTGAAGATAATTTTCAGCAATCGCATTCAGCACCCGGGCGATTTTGTCAGGATCTTCACCCGTCAGGGTTAAGGTCACAATACCGCTCTGTTTCTCCGATTCCACGACCGTCAGACGCTTCTTCAGTGCATTGATCGTCTCCAGGCGCGTCAACGACTTAAGCGAAAACTGTGTGCCTGGCGTCGCCTCAATCGAGGTCACCCGCAGCACGATCCCTTGCGTAACCAGCGTTTTACCCACCTGGCCGTCTGCCTCAATGTTTTCGCCCGTCAGGTGATACCTTCCCGCTTCCTGTACGGTCAGCGTGAGTTCTTGCGCTTTGCCCTCCACCTGCGGGATCTGGAGTTCGCCTAACGTTATGTTGCCCTGCCCACGCCCTTGCAGACGCTGCCAGAGACGCCCCACCACAGGCAAAACGCGCTGCTTTGCCTGATACGTCAGATCTAATTTGTCGACGGTCTCGCCGAGGATCATGCGAGATTTCAACAGTAAAATTTCAGGGGCAACATCCGGCGAAATATCGGTGCCCAGCTGGCTCAAGCCTTTGAGCAGGCCGTTATCCTGTTTGCTTTCTATTTGCACCATAGCATCCGCCTGATAAACAGGTGGCGTAACCCAGGCATAGAGGCCCGCGCATAGAGTGAAAAGGAAAGTCACGCACAATATCATCGTGCGGTGGTCGATCATTTCGCCGAGCAAACGAACGAGATCGATTTCATTTTGTTCGGGTGCCCCTGCACCATAACTGTCTGTTGTGTAAGACGACATTAATGCTTTATTCCTTTCTGTCCTAAACGACGTGCCCATTCCTGGCTGGCTTTACCCAATAGCCCGAACACATATTCAAACGCTTCACGGCTTTTACGATAGGGGTCTGGGATATCCTGCGGCTCCAACCACTGCCCAAAAAGCAGCGACTTCCCCCTGTTTTCCGGTGCCATGGCTGCAATGAAGCGAAGATGTTCCGGCTCCATAACCAGGATGAGATCGGATCCCTGCATCAGCCTGCGTGTCAGCCTGCGCGCCACATGACCGTCGAGGGAGATCCCATGCCGCCAGGCCACGTCCTGGGCGCACTCATCCGCCGGATACCCCTCAAGGCCGAGTATTCCCGCCGAGGTGATGTGTCTGTCGGGCAAGTGCTGGCGCAAAAGCCGTTCTCCAATCGGAGAACGGCAGACATTTCCGGTACATACCACGAGTATTGATTCGAACATTATTGCGGCCACGATCTGATATAACGAACCGTTTCGGTGAGGTCATGCACCCCGCTGATTGTCGGAACAAGCTGTGTTATTACGCGATTCCAGCGGGAGAGTGGAGCAGTGGTGACATAGACAATGTCGTAAGGCTCAAGCTGAAACTCGGTGCCCAGCACCATGGCTGAAGCGTCTTTTGCATTCAGTTGATAGATATTCGCAATTTTCCCGGACTCGCGTACCGAGCGGATAACAAAAATACCCGTCGCATCAGCCATATTCTGGTCCAGGCCACCGGCATTGCCGAGCGCTTCGGCCAACGTCATGCCGCTGCGATCCATCTTCAGCGTGCTCTGTTTAACAACTTCGCCCATCACGAATACTTTCAGCGCATCGTTGCGGGGAATAAACAAGATGTCGCCAGGGTTGAGCAGCTTATTCTGGGTTAAATCGCCATGCTGCATCAGGGCATACAGGGAAATTCGGGAATCCTGACCGTTGTGAGTCAGCACCACGTTCCGCCAGTCCGCATCAGCAGTAAGCCCACCTGCGGCATTAACGGCATCCGTAACCGTCAGCGGAATGTTGGTGATGGCCTGCTGGCCAGATTTCGCCACTTCTCCCGTAACGTAGGCTTTTTGCGAACGGAAAGCGGCAACGCTGACGTCGACCTGGGGGCTTTCAATGACGTTATCCAGCCGCGCGGTGATCTCCTCGCGCACTCTGGAAACCGTTTTTCCCGCCACGTGCAGTTTACCCACGTAAGGATAAAAGAGCGTGCCATCGGCATTGACCCAGTTTCCCGTATCGCTTGCGCTGCGATACTGTCCCGCGGGCGTAGTCAGCTCCGGGTGATCCCAGACGGTGACCGTCAGGATGTCACCGATTCCAATACGGTATTCCCAGTTTTTGACCTGCTCATCAAGATTAGGATTTGCCTGAGATTTAGCTGCTGCGGGACGTAGTTTCTCAATTAATCCGGGCGTAAGTGGATAAATTTCGATTTGTTTATCTAAACTATTATTGAGATCAGCCGGCGCAATTATTTTTTTGCCTGCGGAACTTAACGTTTGGCCAGGAGAAATTACGCACCCCGCCAACTGACTTATTGCTAAGAATATTACAGATAATGCTGTTGTGTTTTTCATTTATATATACTTATCATCCCTGCTCGTAGCGAACGCCCGACGGGGCGCAGCCCTGCGCTAACCCACGCTTGAAATAAGTTTCTTTTCAAGGGAATACTAAAACGTAATCTAAAAGTGAAGACACGAATTGCCCGATCTGTGACGGGCAATTAATTAAAATATAATCTTCCTGAAAATCTTAAAGCCTGTGGCAAAAAAAAGCACGATCTACAGTTTATAAAATTACGGCAACAATGTATTTTCAGAATTAATTCAGCAAAACGATAGTTACAATGAATTATTCCCGTCAGCACGCATTCATATCAAAAATACTCACAACCGCTGGCACTACACAAAACCGTTCACTTTTGTTACATTTTTTTTCAAACACACCCTGTTTTGATACTTAAAATGGGCTGTCTGCCGCACTGTCCCCCGCAGACAAGCGTATCCGTAACGATATCACTGGAGAAAAAATGGCTAAGCGTAAATTGGTGCTTCTGGGTGTATTACTGTCTCTGGCGGGCTCCGCATTCGCAGCCCCGCAAACGGCCGCCGCGCCTTCCGGCATTAAGGCTTATGAAGAGCAGGAGTTCATCGCCGACTTCACCAAATTTAAGATTGGCGATACCGCGCCCGCGCAGTATCAGACGCCAGAGTACACCATCAAACAGTACCAGCTACGTAACCTTCCCGCGCCCGATGCCGGTACGCACTGGACCTACATGGGTGAAAATTATGTTCTGATTGGCGATGCTGATGGCAAAATCTACAAAGCCTATAACGGAGATATTTTCTATCACCGCTGATACGATGATCCGGCCCTGGCAGGAGGACGACCGGCCATTTCTGCGCACGCTGTACCTGCATGCACGACGCGTGGCCTGGCCATGGCTGGACAATTCTGAATGGCAGCTTGAGGATTTTGACGCCGCAACGCGTGACGAGCAGATCTGGGTTGCGATTCACGACGGTCACCGGGTAGGGTTTGCCTCCGTCTGGGAAAATGATAACTTTTTGCACAATCTGTTTGTCGACCCGCAGTATCAGCGTCTGGGAGTTGGCCGTTTGTTACTGGAACAAGTACAGAGGACGTTTACCAGTACAGGCGCCCTGAAGTGTCTGGTGAAGAATGAGCGAGCGGTTGCGTTTTACCAGCGCCACGGCTGGCACATTGAGGCGACGGGGGATTCTCCGGAAGGAGAGTATTATTTGATGCACTATCGGCTTGGGTAAAGTCAGGTGGCGCTACGCTTACCTGACCTACAAAATCGAGGTAGGCCGGGTAAGGCGAAGCCGCCACCCGGCACTAACGCGCAGAGGCGTTACACCGCGCGGAAGGCGATCTCACTCGGGATCACGTCCCCCTGCCAGTACAGTTGCGCCGCAACGCGCCCCGCCAGCTGACGATAGATTTCCGTGAATTCGCTATCAGGACGGCTGACCACCGTCGGCTTACCGCTATCCAGATCTTCGCGCAGTGTGATATGCAACGGCAGTTGCCCCAGCAGCTGGGTGTGATATTGCGCCGCCAGCTTCTCCGCACCGCCGGTACCGAAGATCGGCTCATGGTGTCCACAGTTGCTGCAAATGTGCATGCTCATGTTTTCGACGATGCCGAGTACCGGCACCTCCACCTTCTCGAACATCACGATGCCTTTTTTGGCGTCGATCAGCGCGATATCCTGCGGCGTGGTGACCACGACGGCGCCGGTGACCGGAATGTTCTGCGCCAGCGTCAGCTGAATATCACCGGTGCCCGGCGGCATGTCCAGCACCAGATAATCGAGGTCAGGCCACATTGTCTCCTGCAACATTTGCAGCAACGCTTTGCTGGCCATCGGGCCGCGCCAGACCATTGCGTTATCGTCCGTGACCAGGTAACCAATGGAGTTGGTCGCCAGACCGTGCGCCACGATCGGCGCCATGTGGGTACCGTCCGGCGAAGTTGGACGCTGGTTTTCAGCACCCAGCATGTTCGGAATGGACGGGCCATAAATATCAGCATCCAGAATGCCGACTTTCGCCCCTTCTGCCGCCAGAGCAAGCGCCAGGTTCACGGCGGTCGACGATTTACCCACCCCACCCTTGCCAGAACTGACGGCGATGATGTTCTTCACGCCGTTAACGCCCGGCTGATTTTTCACGCGCTTGAGCGTGGCGATGCTGTGGCTTAGCTTCCAGTCAATTGCTTTTGCGCCAGTAATGCGCAGCAGCTCAGAGCTGGTTTGCTCTTTCAGGGCATCAAAGGCGCTGGTCCAGACGAACGGCATCTGCAGCTCAATGTGCAGCGTATCGTCCAGCCATGCGACATGATGAAGCGCTTTCAGCGTCGTGAGATTGTGCTTCAGGGTTGGATGCTGAAAATTAGCCAGCGTCCCGGCGACCATTGCTCGTAAGGCTTCCGGTGATTTGGCCTGGGATTGAGAACTCATCCCGACTCCTTTGTTCTTGTGAATAAGACCTTAGATGAACAAGTTTACCTGAAAGGCCGTGGTTTGTGCTTACTTAATAATGCCCCTTTTGGTAATATCGAAAACCCTTTTTACAGTTAAAAGAAGTAATGCCTACTATGACTCAAGTCGCGAAGAAAATTCTGGTAACGTGCGCCCTGCCGTACGCCAACGGCTCAATCCACCTCGGCCACATGCTGGAGCATATCCAGGCTGATGTCTGGGTCCGTTACCAGCGAATGCGCGGCCACGAGGTCAAC
>ENA-UOYX01000583-UOYX01000583.1-food-metagenome-genome-assembly--contig:-NODE-583-length-11399-cov-94.763752_pt1 | contig 11399 bp, 12 predicted proteins | sample MGYA00249880_ERZ772718 | MGnify/ENA primary metagenome ERZ772718 (study PRJEB29005, sample SAMN08379458) | food metagenome | isolation source: cheese spiked with Escherichia coli O157 | study: EMG produced... | reverse complement strand
TTTCGTTCTGCTCATTACAGAAAAAATAACGTTCTCCACCGACCTCTGTCAGGTCAATTTCCCAGAGCACCAGGCAGGCCGACTGCTCCGCACGGATGCATTCATTAAGTGTTTCCTGCTGTATGTCCTGCATCAGAGTCTCCTATGCCACGACCTGTTCAAAATCTGCCGTTATGGTTACCCACAACGCCCCCACGCTTGCCGACCATTTACGACAAACCACCCTGATCGGCTTCCAGTCATAAGGTGGCGTCCACTGAAATGCGCGGACGCCACCGTGCCGTTCCAGAAAGGCTTTTAAAGATGGGTGTTCACATTTACGAACACGTATCGTCACGCTGTAAATCGACAACTGGTTATTCAGTCCCGCCGCACGACGCTGTTCATAACCATCGCCCAGCTTCACTGTCACCACTTTCGGCTCTGATACCACATTCATATCCGGGCGCACTTTCCAGTGAAACGTCTCCATTACCGATATGCTCCACTTAACCGACCACCATCACGGGCCTGCTGTTGCATAAAGTCCGCTGCCGCTTTTTTCCCAAGGTCATAAACCACCTTCAGGGCAGCCGGACCTATCTGCCCGTTCGTGCCATCGTTATTGATCTCGATGTTGTACTGCGGGGCAAACATCGCCATACCTGAACCACCAATATCCGCCACAACCCCCAGCTTACCGTCAGCACCACGACGCAGTGGCAGAATGGCTTCAGGTCCAGCTTCCCCCATCACACCCGCGCCTTTTGCAAAAGCAAAAAACGTCGGACGGTTAACCACCGTGCCACTGTAACGACTCAAATCAGCAGACTGATAAATCCCCCCATTGGCATTCAGGGAAAGGCTGCTGAGATCAAATCCCAGTACACTGCCAATCCCTTTTATCGATTTCATCATGGTTGCCTGCGCCAGGATTTTCGCCATATCTGACAGCACCGAAGAGGTGAAGGATTTGAAGTTGAGTTTGCCGGTAGTGACAAAAGTTGCCAGGCCATTTCCCATGTTGCTGAAGGCTGATGAGAACACCTGTTCTGCTGTTCCTGCCGTATTGTCTGCATCCACGGTAAAATCCTGAAATGCACGCAGGACTCCGTTTTTCCAGTTACCCTGCACAACTTCAAGCTGTTGCCAGTAACGGCGATTCTCATTCAGTTGTCGGTTCAGGCTCTCCGTCAGCGCCTGCTCGGCCTTTCTGTAGTCATCCGTGTTATATGTCCCTTTCTGCTCACTATCCCGCCTCAACTGCTCCAGCTGTTGCTGGTATTTCTGGCGAAGACTCAGTTGTACCTGATATCGCTGCCGCTGCTGATCACCCATACCCACCGTGGCGATATCCAGGTCATGTTGCTGACGCTGAGCGCGCTCTTCTTCAGCCAGTTGACTGGTCAGCTGAATTGTTTTTTTCTTCAGATCGTTGAGTGCCGTCTGTTTCTGAAGCTCCTGCTGTTTTACATCCAGCAGCGTCAGTGCCTGAATCAGTTCATCTTTACGGGCCAGCACACTCTTTTCATCTGCCGTCAGTTTTTTCCCGTCCAGATCGCTGATGCGCTGCTGCAGAGCCAGAAGCTGTTTATGCGCTTCTGTCATCCTTTCCGTGGCAATGCCTGCTGACTGTCTTGCAGCAGCAATCTGTCCTTCCACCTGTGCCTGTTGCTGACTGTACTGCAGCAATAACCGGGTGGCCTCATCATTACGGGGTTCGCGTGTTTTTTTCTTACCGGATGCCAGGGCTTTCTCGTAACGTTCATTTTCACGTTGTATCGCCGCATCCCTGACAGCCTGATCGGCGTACTGCATGGCATTAATACGCGCAATTTCACGCTGATGTCGTGCTGCTTCCGTTTCATTCATCCGGTTCAGTGCAGCATTTTCAGCATTACGGCGTTTCTGTTGCTCCTGATAATTCCGCTCTGCCTGCTCTTTTGCATCCTGCAAATCCTTCTGGCGTTTTTTCTCCTGAAGCTCGTTAAGACGCTGCTGATCGTACTCAACCTGAGAAGATGATGCCGTCCAGGGGAGTCTTTTCGCCCGCGACACTTTCTCCTGTAAAGCGGAAATCTGTTCATCCAGCGAGTCTTCACGACCAATATTCATGGCCGCATCCCAGAAACGACTCCATAAATCAGACAGATACTTCAGCGTACTGCCCAGCGCATTGAGGTTATTATCAATATCCGCAGTACGCCGACCGGTTTCCTCTGCCAGTGCAGACATGGCTATCCGTGCCGCATCACTGGACCGCCCCTGCTCTCCAAGGACGCGTATCTGCTCAAGCTGAGTGGCAGTAAGAAAATGCAGCTCATTGTCCAGAGCCTTCGCGGCATTTACAGGATCATCCTTCAGCCGCTTAAACTGATTTATGGTATCGCTGACCGACTGGCCAACCGATCGCTCCATCTGTGCGGCAGCTCTCGCCACCATACCGATATCGTTTCCACGAAATGCACCACTCCCCACCACCTGAGCCAGCGCACCGGCTGCAGCATGTTGCGTAATACCATTCCCGGCAATAGCACGACTGAGCGTCCACAGCTGCCCGGCAGTGACTCCGGCATAATGCCCCGTCAGCGACAACTGGCGGTTAAATTCTTCCCCCTCCTTCTGACCATCATACCAGGCTTTACCCAGACCATAGACGGCCGCGGCAATACCGCCAATAACCCCGCCCAGCATCATGCCTTTCGGTGACATCAGTGTGTCTATCCATCCGGCACGGTTAGCCAGCGTTATCCCGGATCCCCTCAGCGCACCTAAATTGCCGCGAGCCAGTTCACCTATCAGAACGCCTATCTCCTGGCGGGCCGCTGCACTTTTCAGACCCAGCGAATGCGTGGCTTTTCCTGCCTGCTCCATTTTGCGGATATACACTTCTGCAGCACTGCTTACCCCCAGCTGGGCAGCCTTAGCACGAAGCAACTCAGAAGAAGAAAGATTCTGGCGGGTTGCCTGCTCTTTAAGCTGACGGATAAACGCCACTTTCTGTCGGGTAGCCTCTGCCTCAGCCTGCGTAAGAACACGGGTTTTCGCCGTAACCTCAGAAATCAGCGCCAGATAATCCTGCTGACCAATCCCGCCACTGTTTCTGGCCTGTCGGATCTGCTGCTGAATACGCTGTAATTCCTGCAGCCCCGCACTGGCCTGTTTCACACTGTCAATCTGACGATAAAACGCGGCAGCCGCTTTATCCTGAGCCTCCGCCAGAGCCATGGCCTGCGCCTGTTCCTCGCGCATTTTCTGGCTCAGTGCCTCCATACGCTGGCGGGTTTGCTCCACCTCGCGGGCCATGCGTTCATGAGCCTGTGCGCTCTTCTCCACCGTCTGCGCATGGACGGATGCGGCTGTTGCAGCCGAAGAAGCCGCCTGCATTGTCTGCCGGGCGGCCTGAGTCTGACGCTCCATAAGACGCTGCATACGGGCAGAAGACCGTTCTGCATCGCTGGCTGCACCATTCAGAAGGTTTTTGATACGGGGAATTTCATTTTTAAACTCTGCCGCATCAATCCCCAAATCAATGACCAGGTTGGCTATCTGGTCCATAACGCACACCTCCGGAAATACCTTCCCCAAGATGCATCAGTTCTTCGTCCGTTCGCTCCGGTATCCCGTTCTCTTCCGGTAAAAGGCTGAAATCAGCCACCGCAGCATCACTGCTACCGGACACCATTCTCACGATCAATGCCTTCAGCGAGGCAAACTGCGCATCCATCCACACATCACTGAAGCTCTGCATCCGGAAATAATCGCCCCACTCACCAAGCTCAGTGGCCGACATTTCCGACAGCATCCGCCGCCAGTCTGCCCGCCGGAACTCCCGGGCAAGCCGCATGACAAACTGCATTTCCCGCGTCAGGACTTTTCCGGCGTCAGCACCTCATGCTCCAAATCCCCGGCATTCTCAATGGCTCCCATACCGCTCAGCGACAGAACCATCTCCGCCCCCGCTCCCAGGGCATCATACGACCATGTTGTAATAACGGATGCGCAAAGCGTCTCAACATCCTGAGACTGTTCCGCATTCCACAGTGAGCGGGAAACCAGCCAGGCATTGATATCCATCCCCATCCGCAGAAAAGCAATCTGTCGTTCAGCCTCCGGCAGTTCTCCCTCTTCGGCATCAAACTTTGCCGTTCGCTGCTGAACAAACGCCAGATATTCAATTCTCTGCAGCCCGGACAGCTCACTGAGCACCACGGACTGCTTTTCATAATTAAACGTGCCCTGTTTCAGAAACATCATGTTCTCCACCTGCAAAAAAGCCCCGGATAACCGGGGCAAATGATGAGTATCGTCCTGTTAACCTGCGGCGCTGACAGCCACCGCAGCCACTGCCACAAAATCGCCGTCAGAAGTCATGCCCACAATGCTGACACTGCCCTGCTTCACGCCTTTCACCGTGGCCACAAGCCCGTTCAGGGTCACCGTGGCAGTCTGTGGATCTGTCGAATGCACACTGATCGCTTTGTCACTGGCTCCGTCAGGTTTTACTGTAAAGGTCAGCGTGGTGGTTGCTCCCACTTTTACACTGGCAGATGCCGGTGCCACCGTCAGCCCGGTAACGCTCACGGTTTCAGTGCCTTCCTCTGCCAGATACGGACGCCCCACACCGCTGATTTTCACTGTGCGGGTCATCACGTCTTTTGAGGCAATGGTTTTACCCAGTGAGCTCAGCCAGCCACGGAAAACATCAACAGTGCCGTTGGGATATTTGATACGAAACGCGCAGACTTCACCGGAGTCGAACAACTGAACCAGTTTTTTCTGTCCGCTGTCACCCGGACGCCAGGCCAGCGTCGCCGAAGTATCACCGACGGATTTCTGCCCCTGTGTTGTCGTTTTCCAGTCTGCATCTTCATCATCGAGATAAGTGTCATCTTCTGCATCAGCGGTCATTTCGCCAGGTTGCAGATCCTTCACCATCGCAAGACGCAGCCAGTCAGTGTCCGATAAAGGGTTCGCAAACGCATCGCCCTTGCCGGTGTACATCCAGAACGTCGTTCCCGCACCTTTCGTTTTTGCCAGTGGATTTGGTGTGGTCATTGCCACCTCCTTTAATTCGTGTACGTGATCTGGTACGTGATTTCCGCCATCGCCCAGGTGGCCATCTCATTATCACGTTGATAGTTAAAACCGAGAGGGATCAGGGTGTCGATGAGTCCGGAAAGTGCCGGTATATCATTCAGAGCCGGGAAAATGGTGCTCTCCATCCACATATCCAGCTCTGAATCCGGTGCCTGTGCCCGGATGAAGACAGCAATATGCAGAACAGCCTGCCAGTCATCTTCATCCGTCATTTTTCCGGTGTACTGAGCATCACTCAGCCACACCGCCACGGCAGGCAGTTCCTGCGCATCAATAAATGCCGGAAGCCCGTCAAAAAACGTGGCGCTGTCTCCACACTGTTCCCGAAGGCGTGCCAGTACGGCCTGGCGGATTTGTGTATGTCGGTTCATCGGGTCAGCCATAACCTCAGTTGTTGTTTCAGTGCATACCCCAGCTGTTTCGGCATTTCCGCAGCAATGATGCGGTCGCGGGCATCTTCAAATGCCTGTGTCAGCGGTCCGGAAAGCGGGATTTTCACCACATCAATGGGGTAACGATTTTTGCCATCAATACGCCGCATCACATGCCAGCGACCATTCGCCAGTTGCTGAATAAACGCATCCCGGAAAAGATATTTACCCACCTTCAGCACACTGCCACGGTACTGCAGTTTTCCACCACGCCGGGCCAGTCTGACCCGGGCTGTCCCCAGCTTAATGGCGGGCAGATTGCCCCGGTTAACGCGGATCCTGGCCGTCATTTTTCCTGACGGACTGGCTTTAAACACCCGGACACGCTGACGTACCAGTTTCAGGGGGATCCCTTTCACCTGGTTATCTCCCGCAACGGTATTCCCGGCAACCTGCCGGGTGGCAACCGAGACCGCTTTCTGTGCCACACGGTTTATCGCCCATGCGCTGGCCTGTGGCACCATACGGGTATCAAGGCTGTTCAGATTGCGGATGGCATTCTCAAGCCCCTTCATCCCACACCTCTTTACTCAATAAAGATCATTGGCTTACCGTTAAAACGTTCATGCCGTGTGACCGTCCATTGTTGTCCGTCATAAACAACGCGATCCCCGCGCCGTGGGCGGTATCCCGAAGAAAACACCACCAGAGAGACCGCAGGTCCGGACAGAGCATTCAGCTCTGCCAGTGTTTCGCCCGGGATCACAGCCATATCGACATCATTAATCGAGGCTGTCTTTCCCATCTTTCTGACCGTGATCGCATCCATACGCGCTGCCAGCCGGGAAAAGGGATCAGACATTGAGTTTTACCGGCACTTCTTCTGCACTGGTTCCGGCATCTGCCCAGACAACCCCGACCAGCGGATCAGAGCCGCTGTTAGTCAGCTGAACTTTTCCGGACTTCAGATAAACCTTCTTACCCGTTTTCATGTCATCCGTTTTCAGTTTAGGCAGGATAAACACACCTTCGGTCATGCCGTCGCCTGTTTCACCCTGTGGAATATCGGTCAGCGCCACCGCAAAAACATCACCCACCTGCACCAGATCTCCGCTGCTGATGGCTGCACTGGCAACAATCGCCACCGTTTTTCCTTCTTCTACAAAATTCTTTGCCATAACTGTCTCCGCACAGCCCCGTTCAGGGGCTGATTTCAGGTACAAAAAAAGCCCTTACGGGCCATCAGAGTTGTTGTCTGCGACGTTTACGCCGTACATTTCACCAGACCGCGGTGATCAACTGGCGCGACACCGGCGTCAATACGCACTTTCGTTGTCACGCCATCCACACTGAAGCCCTCCATCTGATCAATATATGGCGTATCCACACCGTTGAGATAAGCCACTTCAATCGTATCGGAGCCTTTTGACGCAGCCAGGTAGAAGGTGGTCTGGCTGTTATCATCAAGACGAGGCTCTGCAATAACGGTCGCAAAATCTTTCACCGGGTTAATAATACCGGCGTTAATGTCAGCCCCCTTGACACTTGAGGAGCGAATGACCTGGTTAGCAACAGACTCCATCGCCGTCGGTACCAGTACGAACGCAGGACGAATATTCAGATGACGCTCCCCCTCTTTCTGAACGCGCATCAACTGGCGGGCTTTATCCAGCGATGCCACGTCCATTGCAGCGCTCTCCAGTACGTTTGCATGTTTCGCTTTATCGAACAGACTTACATTATCTGTGGAGATTTTCGGGTTAGACGTCAGAATGGCATAAACCAGATCGGCAATAGTGGATTTCGCCGCACGGCCCAGTTTCATCGGGACATCGGTCAGCATATTCAGATCATCATTGATAATGGCCTGACGGGTGATACTGAACAGCTCGCCATAGGTCGCCAGTGCAATAGTGGCCTGTTTATCTCCGGTGGTGACGTATTTATATTCCGCCCCTTCACGCACCTGACGCAGAGCACTGAAGCCACCCATACCCACACGATGGGCAATTTTAAAATCAGACAACTGACCTTTCCGCGTCCACTGTTCATAGGTTTCAGGGGCATCTTCCCAGCCCTGCAGAATGGCTTTGTTCGCAACATCCAGCAGAATATTACCGAAGTCAGACGTACTGTGTGTGAACGCCGCACCGACCATCTGCATCGGGTTATAACCGGAAACCCCAATACCCCGTTCAGTTAGTGACATACGGGCATATTCACGCAGGGTCATCCCGTTGTAAACATTATCACGTTCGGTTTTTTCAAATCCGGCACGCGCCATCAGCGCCTGGCGGATCCCGTCCCCCACAAAATTACCGTTACCGGCATAAATATGAGCCGGGGTATTTTTATTGGATGGCGTGGACTCGCGCCCCATCTCGTTCAACAGCTTTTCGCGGGCCTGCTCCAGCGAACATTCAGGATCGGCAAGACACTGAGCCTGCAGCGTCTGATAACGCCCGCCAAACATGGCAAACAGATCATTAATACCGTTTACACGCGCTTTTTGCTCTGCCAGTACCTGCGCACGGATGCTGTTTTCATCCACCACGGGTGCTGCTGCCTGCACTGGCGTCCGGGAGGCTTCAGGTTCATTATCCTGTACGCGTGGAGCACTGTTGCGTGGCGGAGTAATCATGTTTCGAATGGATTCCGGCATCTTTTTAAATTCCTCTGTACGTTTTGACTGAATACATGCCATTGCCTTAACGGCTGGCGTTACCTGATCAGCAAATCCATGTGCCAGACATTCGGCACCGGACATCCAGGTCTCATCCGCCAGCATGGCAGCAATTTCATCGGTGGTTTTCCCGGTTTTCTGTGCATAAGCGGGTAACAGAACCGCCTCAACTTTATCGAGCAGGTCGGCATAGGTGCGCATGTCCTCCGCATCACCGCCCGTAAAGCCAAATGGTTTATGAATCATCATGAAGGTGTTTTCCGGCATAATGACCGGGTTTCCCACCATCGCAATGACCGACGCCATTGACGCCGCCACACCGTCGACATAAACGGTAATGGACGCACCATGTGTTTTCAGCGCATTAAAAATGGCGATGCCTTCAAAGACATCGCCACCCGGTGAATTAATATGGAGATTAATGTGGGTGATATCGCCCAGTGCATTCAGATCACTGATAAACTGCTTCGCTGTAACACCCCAGAAACCAATCTCGTCATAAATATAAATATCCGCGTCACTCTGGTGACCAGCCTGCATCCTGAACCAGGAATTATTCTTCGGACTGGTCGTCGGTGTGCTGCGGCTCATGTCGTTTCGTTGCGGCACTGCTGCCTCCTTTATCACTGGCCGGATCGGTATCAAATACCAGATCCAGTTTGCGGTTTTCATCAATTTCGGCCTTGCGCCGACGTTTGACATCATCCGGATTACGACCACCAGCACGTACCCAGTCTGATTCTGTCGCCGCTCCACCACGAATCTGGATTTTCCAGGCCTCAGCCTCCTTAACAGGGTCAATCCACGGCATCACCGGTCCGGAATACACCGCGGTATACAGTGAAGAACGGTCAAGATCGCGGGGTAGCCTGATAACACCGGATGCCACAGCCTGTTTCAGCCAGGCACGATACATCGGACGGGTGACGGCACCAATAAACCAGTCCTGCAGGATCAGGTAGCCATCAGTGGATTCAACCAGCTCCTGACGCTGGGCGCTGTAAGTGCCGTTATAGTTGCGCGCTGTACTGGAAAAACTCAGACGACTGCCCGCCGCCACGGCACGCAACTGACCATTACGAAAAGTTTCAAGGTTAGGATTGGGGCGATCCGACTTCACCATTCCGATTTCTTCGCCGGGTTTCAGATCATCGTAAATAATGCCTGGCTGAATGGTAAGCTCGCGTTCCTTATCCTTGCTGCCATTACCATCCGCTTCATAGCTCTGCCCGTCGCCTTTCCGGATGTACATCCCCAGAGCAGCGGCGATCCTTGCTGCAGTCAGCTCAGAATCTTCATACTCTTTCAGAGCACTGAGGCGGATCAGCACACCGGACAATAAAGACGTCCCGCGCATCTGGTGCAGACGGCGAACAAATTTAAGATGCAGCATTCGCTCTGCATCCACTTCTTTGGTTTCCATCTGCCGTCCGGATACGGGACGGCTTTTATACACCAGATATTTTTCGGGACGCCCCCAGTCATCAACAAACACGCCCTGATTCAGCCTGTTGCTCTCATCACTGGTCATGGGAATAAAGTCCGGCTCGAGCGCCTCCAGCCAGAAATGAACACCGGCAGAAGGCGTCAGGCTGTTTATGCGCCCGGAAACCATCTGGGCAAACACCTCACCATCGCGCAGCCAGGTACGAAGCATCAGACGTTCCAGCATCGGACGGGTAAACTGCCCGGTGACTTCCGGGCTGACAGACCATTCACTCCATCGGGTGCGAATCTCCGCAGCCAGGTCACGGGCAATGGCCCCATTGCGTAATACCGGATGTGGCTCGACAATAATCCCGTTTTTCCCCACCACCCGTTCTTCCAGCTTGTCAAATACACCAATAACCAGATCGTGGTTGTTATCAAGGTAACGGGCCTGCTCACGTAACGACACGGCCCCGTACTGGCTTAACTGGTCGGCAGTTCGGTTCTCCCGTCGGGCTTTGTGTGTCCGCGTCGTTTTTACGGCCTCATAAGCCTGGATCACCGCACGGGAACGCAGCCTTGCCGCTTTCCATCCTGGTGAAAAAACGCCAATCACATCATCAAGAATTGCCATCAGAACCTCGCCAGCCGATACCCGGGATGCCCCCGTCGTCGTGTAATCAGAGCCGCAAGGCGGCGCTCCCACTCCTGCCGTCCCTGCCGGATCTCAGATAAGTTTTCCATGGTCATCTGCTGACCATTAAAGGTGACGGATTTTCCGTCCAGCACCGCCATTTCAGCTTCCGTATAACGCTGAATCATGGCTTCGATATCATTCTGGTTCATAACCATCCTCCGGAAGTCAGCCAGGGGTTAACATCGTCAGTTACTGTTTTCTTCCGTTTTTGTTTTTTAACAGGCGTGGATACCGGTTCCAGTGAGGATGACGGTTCGGTACTGTCCGGGACACACTCCAGCCAGGTTTCCCGGCTCGCCCACTCCGGTGCATCCGGCCAGCGGATCTTTTCGTATCCATGCAGAATGACCAGAGCCTCGGCATACACCATCAGGTCAAAAGCTTCGTTGGCACCGCGACCCGGCTTGCTCCATTTCCCGTCACTGCTCCGCTCTTCATACGTCAGTTCGTCGTAAAACCAGCTCCCCAGCCAGTCAGGGAAATGCACATAGCCGGGACCTGGCGAGTCACGCCATAACGCGTTATTCACCCGGTCTTTCAGTGCATCCGTCTGAAGAAGCCAGAGCGGCACATCACCTGCGGCCTGCGCCCGTCGGCCCGTTCGTCCGGTGTTATCAGGGAATGTACGGGTGATCAGTTTTGCGCGCCGGATGCTGTCGCCCTTAAACAGGTAAATACGTTTACCAAGGCCATCACGACGGCAACGACGCCAGAATTTATAGGCATTATCAGTGACCCCGTCTTCACCGCCGGAGTCCACCGCCATTGCCATCAGTCGCATTTGTTGAGAAGGATGGGAGGCCAGCGGCCAGCTTTTATGAAAAACATCCGTCAGCAGGACATCCCAGTCTTCCGGATAGCTGGCCGGATCAATTCGCTGGCTCTCCCCGTCGCTGTCACCGCGCAATGACTGCGTGATGTTGTAACGATCAATAATCCAGCGTTCGCCACGGCTGCCATAGCCCGTTACCTGAACCACAAAACGGCGATGACGTCCCGCCTGCACATCCACTGTCGCCACAAGAAAATTAACGCCATCCGGCACACTGCGGGAAGGAACTGGCTCTGCCCGCTGCTCAAGCAGTTCACTTTTTCGTTGCTCCATGCTGGCGCGGGGAAGATAAGGTAATCCCCAGTCGGT
>ENA-UOYX01000558-UOYX01000558.1-food-metagenome-genome-assembly--contig:-NODE-558-length-12136-cov-5.599454_pt1 | contig 12136 bp, 9 predicted proteins | sample MGYA00249880_ERZ772718 | MGnify/ENA primary metagenome ERZ772718 (study PRJEB29005, sample SAMN08379458) | food metagenome | isolation source: cheese spiked with Escherichia coli O157 | study: EMG produced... | reverse complement strand
GATGAGCCAGTGGAAGCAGGAAGGCGATGACGAGCAGGCGGTACGCAGCATTCTGGGGCGTCTGCTGTTCAGCCAGGACGACATCAAAAAGCCCGCCAAAGTGCTCTCCGGTGGTGAAAAGGGCCGTATGCTGTTCGGCAAGCTGATGATGGAAAAACCGAATATCCTGGTGATGGACGAACCAACCAACCACCTGGATATGGAATCGATCGAATCCCTGAACATGGCGCTGGAGATGTATCAGGGCACCCTGATCTTCGTCTCTCACGACCGTGAGTTCGTTAGCTCCCTGGCGACCCGCGTGATCGAAATTACGCCAGAGCGCGTGGTGGACTTCACCGGTAACTACGAAGATTACCTGCGCAGTAAAGGTATCGAGAGTTAAAAAAATAGCCGGGTGGCGGCTTCGCCTTACCCGGCCTACGTTCTATCCCCTCTCCCTGTGGGAGAGGGTTAGGGTGAGGGCATCAGGCCACACTAAACCACCCACTCGCCTCCTTCAACCCCGTTCACCCGCAGCGTACGTTTTTCCCCCGTCGGTAACGACACCTTCAGTGCCTTCCATGCCGGACGATAGTCGCCGCGCGCATTCACCTTCAGGTTGATACTTGCGCCGTCGCACACCATCTCCCATTCCACCCACAGCGCATTGCCGTTCAGGTAGCCCCAGCTTTCGCCGTCATCCTCAAACAGCAGCCCGGAGGTGGTGCCGACGCCTTTCACCGGGAACAGTTTTAGCTCGCGGGTATCGTCTTTATCGGCGCTCACGTGACGGATGCGTTCGCTGAGCGGCAAACCGGCCCCGGCGCGCACCAGAAGCGGCAGCTTTTCCAGCGGCGCATCAAGGACGATCGATTGCCCGCCCGCATACCACGCGTGGGTGTAAAAATCGTACCAGCCGGTTTCGTTATCCGGCAGCCAGACGCGGCGCTCGCGCTGCCCGGCTTCGACGACGCTGGCCACCAGCAGGTCACGGCCCAGCAGGAAGTCGTCGCACTCTTCAAAGGTCTGCGCATCGTGCTCATGATCGAGGAAGGTCGGGCGCAGCATCGGCTCGTCGTCGGCGTGCGCCTGCCAGAGCAGGGTGTAGAGGTACGGCAGCAGGCGATAGCGCAGTTCAATGGCGCTGCGAATCGCAGGGGTCACGCCCGGGTACATCCACGGTTCGTTCACGGTGCGATCGTCATTCCACGAGTGGATGGTAAAGCGCGGATGCATCACGCCGTTCTGTACCCAGCGCACGAACAGCTCGGCATCCGGCTTGTCGCCGGAGAAACCGCCGACGTCGTGACCGACGTTGAACAGTCCGGACAGGCTCATGCCCAGGCCCATGCGGATGTTGTAGCGCAGGGTGTCCCAGTTGGTACGGTTGTCGCCGCTCCAGGTCTGAACGTAGCGCTGCATTCCGGCACAGCCGGAGCGGGAGATCAGATACGGACGTTTATCCGGCGCAAAGCGCTGCTGTGCTTCCAGCGAGGCGCGCATCATCAGCAGCGGCATCACCGGGCGAATATGCTTAATGGCGATCTCCTGGCCGAAGCCATAGCAGCGCGCTTCCCCGTCCCACACTTCATACTCGTTGTTGTCGTTCCAGGTGGAGTCGATGCCCATCTCCAGCAGCTGCGTGGTCACGCCGTTCTGCCACCACTGCACCGTCTGCGGGTTGGTGAAATCGAGATGCGATCCTTCGTCATCCCAGAAGCTGGAACGTTCAGGCGCATCGGTTTCTGAATCGCGAATGAACAGGCCGCGTTCCGCTACTTCGCCGTAGCGGGGATGATCCTGCAACAGACACGGCTTGATGTTTGCCGCAAGCCGCAGCCCCGCGTCGTGGAACGCCTGGCTCATCACCTTCGGCTGCGGCACTTTGTCGTAATTCCAGTTAAAGACGTAGCGCTTGCCGTTAATCGAGGTATAGCCGGAGGAGAGCTGGAACGAGTCGCACGGAATGGCATGCTCATCGCACAGGCGGATGAAGTTCATCAGCTGGTCCTGCGCGTCCGGCGCGTCGGTGTAGTGCATGGTTGAGCCGCTGTAGCCCAGGCTCCACTTCGGTCCGAACAGCGTTTTCCCCGTCAGGCGCACGAAGGCTTTCGTCACGTCCAGCACGCGCTTGCCGGTGAAGAGGTAGTAGTCAATATCGCCCGCTTCCGCCTGCCAGCGGCGGTAGGCGGTGTGATAGTTGTCGATCTCGTTACCCAGATCCAGCCAGCAGCTGCTCAGGTTATCGTAGAACAGGCCGTAGCTCACGTCATCGCGACGGGTGAGGGTGAACGGGATGTGCTTGTACAGCGGATCGGTGCTGGCGGCGTTATAGCCCATCGCGTCCAGGTTACGCATCTCATAGCGTTTGCCGTTGCGCTGTAAATCACCCGCTTTCTCACCCAGACCGTAAAAACGTTCATCATTGCGACGGCTGAGATAGTGCGCCACGCCGTCACCGTGGGCGTTCAGCAGGTAGGCGCTGGTCGGGCGGTCATTGACCAACGGCTGCCACTCGCCCGCTTCATTGCGGTAGTGCCACTCCAGCCACAGGCGAGTGCTGCCTCTGGGGCTGGTGGTGGGTGTCGGGCAGCTGTTCGGTCGCTGCGGTTAACGCATCGCCCTGCTGCGTCAGTGTCCAGGCCGGGCAGGTGAAGCCGCTGACATCGTCACGACGGCGGCCTTCCCACGGTACGTCTTGTTCCGGCGCGATGCTCCAGGTGCGGTCCAGCGCCAGCTGGCCTTTACGCTTGATCAGCACGCGGAACAGATTCTCTTCCAGCACATACAGGCACAGACGGTGCTGGTTATCCACCAGCAGTTCCAGATGATTCGCTGACTGCGTATCGATGGTCCAGTTTTTCAGGGTTTTCATATGCAATACATCCACTATCAGGCGCGCTTGGCGCGACGTTCAGCAATAAATGCCACCAGGAAGAAAGCGCCAATCAGGTCAAAGAAGCCCATGGCGATAAAGAGCGGGTTGAAGCCGATTTTGTCGGCGGTCACCCCAATCAAAAGGGAGAACAGGAAGCTGGCGATCCACGCCGCCGAGCCGCGCATGCCGTTAACCGTCGCCATCTGGCCCTTGTCGAACGACTCCACGACCAGCGCGCTCAGCATGCAGGAGATAATCTGGTGGCCGAAACCGCCGATGGAGATCAGCACGATGGTGATATACGGGTCGCGGGTCACGGCCACAACGGCCAGAGAAATCATCAGAAACGCGCCGGTCACTGAACTTGCCACCACCGAGTTGACGCGGGTGCAGCCGAACCAGCGGGTGTAAAGCCGGGTGAGGTAGCCGCTCGCCACGCTGCCGAGGTCGGCGGCGAGGAACGGCAGCCAGGCGAACATCGCGATCTGTTTCAAATCCATGCCGTGCTCTTTGGCGAGGTACAGCGGCACCCAGAAGCTCAGCACCGCCCAGGCGGGTTCCGCCATAAAGGCCGGAATGGCGATACCGTAGAACCGTTTGTTCTTCGAGACGGTTTTCAGCGCGGTCAGAAAGGGCAGCCTGACCGGTGCGGGTTCGTTATCCTGTTTGATAAACGCCAGCTCGTCGCGGCTCAGGTTCGGGTGCTGCTCCGGGTTGTGATAGAAGATCCACCACAGGATCACCCACAGCAGCGCCAGTACGCCGGTAAACATAAACGCACCCTGCCAGCCGAACGACGCATGAGCGAAGTAAATGATTGGCGGAGCCAGCATCGCACCGATGGAGAAGCCCACGCCCGCCCAACCGGCGGCAACAGGACGCTCTGATTTCGGGAACCATTCACCGATGGTTTTGGCGTTCGCTGGCGTGGCGGCGGCTTCGGACGCGCCCATAAAGAAGCGCAGGATCGCGAGATGCAGCCAGCTCCCGGCACCTGCGTGGAAGATACACATCAGCGCCCAAATCCCGGCGCAGACCATAAAGCCAATCTTGAGGCCGATAACGTCAATCAGCCAGCCGCAAAGGGGCTGGAAAATGGTATAGGCGATCTGGAACGCGCCGACGATCCACGAGTATTGCTCGGTGGTGATACCAAGGCTCTCTTTCAGCTCGGGGGCGAGAATACCTAACGAGTTACGGGTGATGTAGTTTACGGTCACGCCAAGAAGAAACAGCACCAGTACGTACCAGCGCAGATTCTTAATGACGCGACGGGTTTTGCTTGTCGCAACGGTGTTGTTGATGTCCTGACTCATTTTCTTCTCCACAAGACGGACGGTAAGGGACAAAGGTTCAGATGTCACACAGCGTCAGGCGTTTGAAAGTTATCTGTTTTAGAGTGCTAAGCTGCTATACAACTAGTATGGAAGTTGTGTGACAGGTTCACCTTAAGAGAGAAATTGAGCAGGAAATAGTGGATTTTGTGCAAACTTTCTCATAACCGAGGTTTAATTTTCGGCATTATGGCCTTCTCGCAAGTTATTACCTGATAAAGATGTTGTGAAAATTTTTTCATTTCACATCCGGAGCCAGATCACAAAATGGATAAAAGGCTTAAAATCACCGAAATCGCCGCCCGTACCCGGCTCTCCATCAGCACCGTTTCCCGCGTGCTGGCGGGGAAGGCAAACACCAGCGAAAAAGCACGGGCAACGGTGCTGGCATGCGCGCGGGAGCTGGGGGTAATAGAGGGCATGGCGGCGGGGCGTCTGTTGCTTAACAGCCTGATGGTGTTTGCCCCGCAGCGGGCGTTTGACGAGCGGTCTGACATCTTTTACTACCGCGTCATCCAGAGCGTGAGCAAAGGGCTGGCCTCGCACGAGGTTCGCCTGCGTTACTGTGCGCTGGAGGAGAACGACAGCGACGCCCAGCTGTTTCTGGCCCGCATGAACGAAGTGGACACCCAGGCGGCGATCCTCCTCGGTATCGACGATCCGCATATCCACGATCTGGCGGTAGACGTGGGCAAACCCTGCATGCTGATTAACTGCCGGGACCGCCACATGCGCCTGCCCGCCGTCGCGCCGGATCACCGCGCCATTGGCGAGCGGGCGGCGGAGTACCTGTTCGAGATGGGGCACCGGGAGGTGATGAATGTGCTGTGTTTGCGTCGCTATACCATGGAGCTGCGCCTGTCGGGGATCCGCGACGCGTGGCACGGCCATAACCTCAGGTTTAGCGACCGGCGCGATCTGCTGATGGTGCCAAGCTTCAGCGCCAAAGAGACGGAGCAGCTGGTGAGTGAGTGGCTTCACCAGCAAAAAGGGAAAGATCTGCCGACGGCGTTCCTGGTGGGCGGCGACTTTATGGCGGCGGGGACCATCAGCGCCCTGCAAAAACACGGTCTGCGCGTGCCGCAGGATGTCTCGGTGATGAGCATCGACGGCTTTAATCTCGCGGCGATTCAGGATGTGCCTCTGACGGCGGTGCATGTCCCGCGCGATGAGCTGGGAACAGAAGCGGTATATATGCTCCAGCAGCGGCTGATGCGCCCGGACGCGCCGGTCGGAACATTGCTGCTAAACGGCACGCTGGCCGTGCGGGAATCGGTACGGCGGATACGTCAGGGAAAACGACGCACCGCCGTTGAGCGGGAAGGGCTTTACGACAGTTAAGCCATGCCCAGCGCGCGCTTGCCGTGGATGTTCAGATCGTTCACGGTGAAACGGTCCTGCCAGCTTTTCTCATAATCCTCGCGCGGGAAATCTCCCGGTGACGCGCCGGTTTCCAGCGCTTCCTTGACCTTTTTCGCGTAGGCGAGGTTTTTCTCGCACATCGGCGCGGCAGGAATATACATCACGTTGCCCCAGCCCTGTTGGTTTTCCACCGGCGCGACCGAGTGGATCACATCGCAGTGCCACCAGACAGAATCACCGGCTTCCAGCGCGGGAATGCTGGTCAACGCTTCGATGAGCAGCGGATGCCACTTCTCAGAAATCGGCAGCACGCGCCCCGGCGCCACGCCGCACAGTTCGTCTTCCGGCACGTCGTCCAGCAGCGGACGCAGCAGAATGTAAGCCATCGCTTCCGGGATCGGCACCACGTGCAGCAGCCCCTGGCCGGGGATCATGTCCGACAGTGCCGTCCAGCCCTGGAAGGTGCGGAACACGGAGCATTTGGTGGTGTTATCCACCGTGTACTCTTCCACCTCGGTACGGTGCCCAGCATTCCACGGATCGTATTTTTCAACGTTGCCGTCAAACACGCGGGCAAAGACCTGCTGATAAGCGGGCAGCAGCCAGCGCTCCAGCGCGCCGGAATCGGTGTGTGCGCCAAGTCCTTTCGAGGTTGTTCCTGGTGGGCGGCGGCGAATGCGGTCCGGATAAATTAGGCTCACGTCCGGGTCGAACCACTGCTTACCGTTGCTCTCAAATGTCCATAAACGATTCAGGAACGACTGTACCTGTGCCATCTCTTCACTCTGGCGCGCCTGCATTTGCGCCTGAGACCAGTAGATCGGATAAATCTCCGGGCGAGAGGCCGTTAAGGTGCCAAAGAAGTTATCGCCGGGTCCTTTGTAAACCTCGTCAAACTTATTCAGATCGAGGTAGTCGAGCATCGATTGATCCCATGCCAGCGCCTGCTCGCGCGGGAAGTGGCCTTTGATCACCGCGCAGCCGCGACGTTTAACCGCTTCGCGCTGTTCGGCGGTGATCGTACCGTTTTTCACATCCGTAAAGGGGATTACCGGCCATACGGATTCACCTTTATTTTTAAGGGCGTTAATTTCCGCCACGCGGGCGGCGATTTTGTCGCTAAGCCGGTCGAACACTGCCTGCACGTCACCGATCTGGGCCCGTAGCGCGCGTTTCATCTGACGAATTGCCGCTTTGTGGTCCGCTGGCAACGTTTCGCTGGTAAAGGTCATAACTGCCTCGCATCTTTCATTCGAAAGTAAAAGTGTCTACAAGTGATACTTTAAGTTAAAAATAAGTTAATGCAAGTTTAAAACCTTGACGGGCGCCACAGGATGGAAAAAGAGTGAAGGGGCCGGAGCGAGGCTCCGGCAGGTAGGGGATCAGGCGTCGAACGGGGAGTGGGCGTCGAGCACGGCCTGAATCACATTCAGCGCGCCCTGATGGTTGTTATCGTCGGTAGTGTAACGGCTGACCGCTTGAATGCTTTCCGCCGCATTGCCCATCGCAAATGAATATTTCACCAGCTTCAGCATTTCCGCATCGTTGCCGCTGTCGCCAATGCCCACGCACGCCTGCGGGGAGACTTTCCAGCGTTTCAGCAGACGACTGATGCCGTTGGCTTTGTGCAGGCCCGGGATAATCAAATCGACAAAACCGAAGCCGCTGGTAACCGGCTTCATGATGCCGTCCAGGGAGACATGCAGTTTATCGACCAGATTCGGGATATCGCTGTCCGGCAGGTTCAGGGAGAATTTAAACAGCACGTCTTCAATGTCGCGGTAATCGCTGATGGGTTTTAAGCGATGGTAGTGTTTCGACATCAGCTTCACGAACGCTTCTGGAGCCTTATCGCTGACGTACGCGCTCTCCAGCCCGCAGGCTACAAAGTTCAGCCCTTTGTCTTTCAGCAACTCGCCAATGACGATCTGCGACTCATGACGCGTTAGCTCACCGTTGAAAATCTGTTCGCCGTGGTCGAACACCAGCGCGCCGTTTTCCGCGACGAAGGAGATCTGATCTTTCAGCTCCGGGAAAAAGGAGATGAGCTGGTAATACTGGTTGCCGCTGGCGACAACAAATTCGATGTTACGGGCTTTAAGCTGCTCAAACTGTGCCTGGAAGCGGTCACGATCGTACTGCTTGGCATCATCAAGGAAAGTTCCGTCCATATCGGTGACGATAACTTTTACGGTCATACTGTGCTCCTGGGTCACTGCGTTTTGAAACATTCTAATAACAAGGTGACGGGGAGCACAAATTTAATTTCGAATGAAAGTCAGAAAGCCGGGTGGCGGCTTCGCCTTACCCGGCCTACGGGGAGACAATGTAAGCCCGGTAAGCGAAGCGCCACCGGGCGTTTTTTTACAGTGTATGCTCGGTACGGGCAATAATATCGTCCTGCGCATCCGGTGACAGGGCGGTGAAGAACGCCGAGTAACCCGCGACGCGCACCACCAGGTCACGATACTGATCAGGGTGTTTCTTCGCTTCCAGCAGCGTTTCGCGCGAGACAATGTTGTACTGAATATGCCAGCCTTTATGCACCTCGAAGAAGGTGCGCAGCAGCACCATCAGCTTCTGGCGATCGCTGTCGTTTTCCAGCGTCGACGGGTTCAGCTTCTGGTTAAGCAGCACGCCGCCGAGGATCGCTTCCGTCGGCAGTTTACCCACGGAGCCAATCACCGCCGTCGGGCCGAGGTGGTCGGTACCGGAGGCCGGGCTTGCCCCTTCCGCCAGCGGGGTGTGCGTTTTACGTCCGTCCGGCGTCGCCATGGTTGCTGCGCCAAACGGCACGTTTGCGGAGATAGACGACGTGCCCGCGTAGTAGTTACCCCCAATTGGGCCACGGCCGTAGCGTGGGTTGTGATACTGCTTCAGTTCTTTAATGTAGGTTTCGTAGGCACGGGTCAGCAGCAGGTCCACGCTGTCGTCGTCGTTGCCGTACTTCGGCGCGCCGTTGATCAGGCGCTGGCGCAGCTGCTCGTGGGTCAGCCCCTCGAAGTCATCCGCCAGCGCCGCCGCCAGCTGTTGCTGACCGATAACGCCCTGGTCAAACACCAGCTTCTTCACCGCGGCCAGGCTGTTACCGAGGTTGGCGATCCCCACCTGAAGGCCGGAAACCCAGTCATACTTCGCGCCGCCCTGCTTAATGCTTTTCGCGCGTTCGATGCAGTCATCCACCAGCGCCGAGCAGAGAATATCGTGGACGTTCTCTTCCAGCATGGTGTCCACCACGTACTCGATCTCAATGGATTTGCGGGTGTAGTAGCGGATCTGGTTATCCCACGCCGCCATCACTTCGTCGAAATTGCCGAAATTACCGGCCGAAAGCGCTTTTTCCTGCGGCAGGAATACCTGGCCGCTGATGGCATCGCGACCGCCTTCCAGCGCTGCCAGCATCACGCGAGCGAAGTTGATAAAGCTCATGCCGGTGCAGCGATAGCCCCACTTTCCGCCGACGGCGGTTTCGATGCAGCCAATCGCCGCATAGTCATACGCGTCCTCTCGTTCCACGCCGAGCTTGATAAATTCCGGGATGACGATTTCATCGTTGTTAAACGCCGGCATCCCGAAGCCGCAGCGGATCACCTGCACGCAGGCGTCGAGGAAGTCGTTGCTCATCCCCGCGTGGTAACGCACGCTCAGGTTTGGCTGGGTGGAGCGCAGACGGCCGCAGGATTCCAGAATTGCGTAGGAGAGCGGGTTGACCGCGTCCATTGGCTCGCCGTTGACCAGCTTCTGGCCGCCGATGGTGACGTTCTGATACAGCGGGCTGCCCGCAGAGGCTTTGGAGTGCGAGCCGGAGCGGATTTTGTTCACCTCCAGCAGCTTCAGCCAGCAGCTGTGCAGTAGCTCGATGGCGTGCTCGCGATCCAGGCTCTGGTCCAGCTCCACGTCGCGGCGATAGTACGGGTAAAGGTACTGGTCCATACGGGCAAAGGAGACGGAGTGACCGTTGGACTCAATTTGCAGGATCAGCTGAATGAAGTAGCACAGCTGTAGCGCCTGCCAGAAGGTTTTTGGCGGCTGGTGGGCGATGATGTCGCAGTTTTCCGCCATCGCCAGCAGCTCGTCGCGGCGGCTGTCGCGGGTTTCGCTGGCGGCCATCTCACGAGCCAGATCGGCGAAGCGCCTGATGTGCAGGCTTACGGCTTCCAGCACGATATCAATGGCTTTCAGGAACTGATCGCCGTGCAGATCGTCCAGTACCGTCAGGTTGATGCGCGAGCGGCGCTCGGCTACTTTCGCGCGCAGGCCGTCGAGCCCTTTCTCCAGCACCAGCGGGAAATTCACCGCCAGGTGTGCGTCACCGGAGGTCATGTTACCTTCCGCTTTGATGATGCCGGTTTCCAGCAGGCCCTTCTGCTCGTCAGTAAACATACCGTAGCAGCGATCCTGTACCGTCTGGCCGCGCCACCACGGGCAGATTTCATGCAGAACGCGTTTATTCTCTTCGCTCACCGCAAAGCCTGCACCTGGACGGTCCGCCAGATCGTCAATCTCTTTCTCAATCCAGGAGACGGTATATTCCGGGAAGATCGGCGCGGCACGCACTTCGCTGGCCTGGTTACCGATAATCAGCTCGTCGTGCTTGATCCAGATGGTACGTTTTGCCAGGTGGTGGGCGAGGGCCAGCGCGCGACGTACCGGGATCGGCTTGTCCAGATGCTGCTGATACATTTCGGTATAGTGCTGCGCGCGTTCGGTACAAACCGGCGGCTTAACGATATGCACCAGAGCCGTTTTGTGCGCCTTGATGCGCTCGCTGAGGGTGTTGAGATTCAGGGTGGTCATAAGTTTATCCTCGTAAGGTCGCGGTTAACCCTTTCTGGCAGGCATACTGCTGCGCGAAGTCCAGCAGGGCAGGGTTATCCAGCGGTTTGTCAGGGGCAGAGTAGGGTTGGCCGAGCAGGGTGTATTTGTTCATGCCCAGCGTGTGATACGGCAGATAATGAATATCATCGACGCCGAGTTCATCGGCGGCGAAGTTGGTAATGGCGGTAACCGACGCTTCATCGGCGTTAAAGCCCTGGATCAGCGGCACGCGGATGGTGATCTTCTTCCCGACGGTAGCCAGGCGCTTTAGGTTGTCCAGGATCCGCTTAGCAGAGCCATCGGTCCACTGTTTGAATACGTCACTGTCCACATGCTTCAGGTCCGCCAGGAACAGATCGACATACGGCAGTGACGGCTCGATATAATGCCAGGGGACGTGAAGGCAGGTTTCAACGGTGGTATGAATGCCTTGTTCATGGCTGGCTTTAAACAGGGCATGTGCCAGCGCCGGGTTCATGAACGGCTCGCCGCCGGAGAGGGTGATCCCGCCGCCGCTGCGGTCGTAGAAGGGCTTGTCGCGCAGCACGGTGGCCATAATCTCCTCCACCTGCTTCTCTTCACCGCAGACGGTAAGTGCCTGCGTCGGGCAGCAGTCGGTGAGGGCAGTGAGCGTCTTTTCACTTAATTTTTCACGATGGATGATCAACCCGTTCAGCGCACGTTCAACACACCCTGGCGCGGCCTGCTGACACAGGTCACAGCCGTCCAGACACAGACGGGCGTCAAACAGGACTTCCCGCGTGCGGGAGCGGCTTTCCGGGTTCTGGCACCAGCGACAGCCCAGCGAGCAGCCTTTCAGGAACACCACGGTTCGAATACCGGGGCCGTCGTGGGTGGAGTAACGCTGTATGTTGAAGATCATTTTTTTGCCCTCTAATTACATATGAAGATTAAATTACTTTCGAATGAAAGTTATCTTGATATGGGTCAATTCATGAGCAGGTTTTCTCGTGATAGGGTAAATGCAGGCTAATTTTGAGGGTGACATCATGGAACTTTATCTCGACACATCTGACGTTGCGGCAGTCAAAAAGCTGGCGCGTATCTTCCCGCTGGCGGGCGTGACCACTAACCCAAGCATTGTGGCGGCGGGTAAAACGCCTTTGGAAGAACTGCTGCCCGCGCTGCACGACGCGCTGGGCGGCAGGGGCCGGCTGTTCGCCCAGGTGATGGCGAAGACCGCCGAGGGGATGGTGGAAGACGCGCGTAAGCTGCGCGCGATAATCAATGACCTGGTGGTGAAAGTGCCCGTGACCGCTGAAGGGCTGGCGGCGATCAAAATGCTGAAAGCAGAAGGGATCCCGACCCTGGGTACCGCGGTATACGGCGCAGCGCAGGGGATGCTCTCCGCGCTGGCGGGTGCTGAGTATGTGGCCCCTTACGTGAACCGCGTGGACGCGCAGGGCGGGGACGGGATCCAGACGGTGATTGAACTGCAACAATTGCTGACGCTGCACGCACCGCAGTCAAAGGTGCTCGCCGCGAGCTTTAAAACCCCGCGCCAGGCGCTGGACTGCCTGCTGGCAGGGTGCGAGTCCATCACGCTGCCGCTGGACGTGGCGCAGCAGTTTATTACCTCTCCTGCGGTAGACGCAGCGATTGTGAAGTTTGAGCAGGACTGGCAGGGGGCGTTTGGTCGGACGTCGATCTGACGGGTGCGGCCTGATGCCCTCACCCCAACCCTCTCCCACAGGGAGAGGGAGCAAACACTAAAACGGCAATCTAAGGATTGTCGTTTACT
>ENA-UOYX01000554-UOYX01000554.1-food-metagenome-genome-assembly--contig:-NODE-554-length-12241-cov-4.125636_pt1 | contig 12241 bp, 1 predicted proteins | sample MGYA00249880_ERZ772718 | MGnify/ENA primary metagenome ERZ772718 (study PRJEB29005, sample SAMN08379458) | food metagenome | isolation source: cheese spiked with Escherichia coli O157 | study: EMG produced... | reverse complement strand
GGGAGGTCTGGCCGTGGAGTCGGATTCTCTCAATCGAATTGATTATTCACTGATTCCAACGGTGATGGCCGCGCAGAACATGGAGCGTTCAGCCCAGTACGGCGTAGAAACCGCGAAGTCACAGCACTGGCCAACCTTAAGCCTGAAAGGGGGCCGCACCCGGTACGAGTCTGATAATCGCGCGTACTGGGATGATCAGATCCAGCTCAATATTGATGCACCGCTTTATCAGGGCGGCGCGGTCTCGGCGCGCGTCCGTCAGGCCGAGGGCGCAAGGGCAATGGCATCGTCTCAGGTCGATCAGGCCCGTTTTGATGTCCTGCAAAAAGCCTCCGTCGCACAGGCCGACTGGACCGGGGCGCAAGGACGTATGGAGGCCGGAAAACGTCAGCTGGAAAATGCGTTGCGCGCCCGCGACGTCTACAAAAATGAATATACCCTGAGCAAGCGCAGCATTAACGATCTGCTCAGCGTGGAGCAGGATGTCTGGTCTGCCACCTCAGCGAATATAATGGCTGAATACGATGGCTGGAGCGCGGCGATTAATTACGCCTCCGCGGTGGATAATCTCATGCCGCTTATCGGAATAGAGAAAAACGCTGCCGCGAAATTACCTGATTTGAGTTAAAAAAGGCGCGCCTTTCTGCGCGAAATAAGTCAGACAATAATGGGTGGTTTTTCCCAGGGATAGTTACATCCCTCTGGTGGACATAACCACAGGAATACGCGCACCTGCAAGGAGAAGAATATGAGTAACGCAAAAGTTGTTGATGTTATCATTCGAAAAACGGCAGAAAAAACGAAATTAACCGGTGAAGGGAATCTCTCGGTCTCTATTTCATCGCCGAGCGTGATTGAAATTCAGGGTTCTGCTCAGGACGTGGTGCGTTATGTCCGCCAGGGGAATGACCTCCTCATTTATATGAAAGATGGCAGCGTGATCCGCTGCAATAATTATTTTGTCGAAGACACGGAAACCCATAATCATTCCGAACTGGTATTTAACGATAACCAGGAGTTGACGCATATTTCATTTGCCGATGCCGGGGAAGCATCAGGCGTTGCCGCCACCGAATTAACCGCCCAGGCTGCACCCATTAGCAGCATTGAACCTTTTCTGGAGCAGGGAAGCGTCTTAAGCGATGCGCCGTGGTTCTGGATTGCCGGAGCGGCGTTGGGAGGCGGTGCGATTGGCGCACTGCTGGCTCACGGCGGTGACGGCGAAACCAAAACAAAAGTTATTGATAATACGAAAGAAGTCGAAAGCGCCACGCCAACATTTTTGCTGACGGATAACGCGGGTGACAAGCAGGGGGTGCTGAGTGCAAAAGAGGTCACGGATGATAACACCCCAACCTTCAGCGGTACCGGGCAGCCGGGCGCGACCATTCAGGTTAAAGACAGCAGCGGCAGCACCATCGCCAGCACCATGGTCGCAAAGGACGGCACCTGGACGGTAACACTTCCGACCCAGGCGGAGGGGGAACATACCTGGTCCGTCGTCCAGATCGACGGCAGTAAAACGACCTCTGCGGGCAGTATTACCGTAACCGTTTCTACAGCGGATACCAGCGTGACGCTCGCCACCACGGCGGGCGATAACGTGATCAACGCCAGCGAGCAGGCCGCTGGCTTTACGCTGTCCGGCAACAGCAAAAACCTGGCGCAGGGAACGGCGCTTACCGTCACGCTGAACGGTAAAACCTATTCCGCAGAAGTAGGGGCAAACGGCGCATGGAGCGTGAAGGTGCCTGCTGCTGACGCGCAGGCGCTGGGCGATGGTACCTGGACGGTCAACGTCAGCGGCAAAGACGCGGCGGGCAACACCGTTACCGGCAGCCAGACGATTGGCGTCGATACCGCTGCGCCAGCAATTTCTGTCGACACAATCGCCCAAAACAACATCATCAACGCGGCTGAACATAATCAGCCGCTGACGCTGACCGGAAAAACCGATGCGGAAGCGGGCCAGATTGTGACGGTCACGCTGAACGGCAAAAATCACACGGCGACCGTGGGCAGCGACGGCACCTGGTCCGTTACGCTTTCGGCCAGTGAAGTACAGGCGATGGCTAACGGCGAGCACACCCTGACGGCAAACGTCAGCGACAAAGCGGGTAACGGGGCCTCCACCACCGCCGATTTCACGGTCGATACCGCAGCGCCAGTGGTCACTATCAACACTGTCGCGGGCGACGACATTCTGAACACCAGCGAGCAGGGGCAGGCTCAGATTATTTCCGGCCAGGCGAACGGCGCGGCGGCGGGCGACGTTGTCACCGTGACCGTTGGCGGCAAGACCTTTACCGGTGTCGTCCAGGCGGACGGCAGCTGGAGCGTCGGCGTGCCTGCCTCTGTCATTGGCGCGCTGGGTGAAGGTAGCCACAGCATTTCGGTCTCCGTGACCGATGCGGCGGGCAACACCGGCAGCGCGACGCACGGCATTACGCTCAGCGGCAACCCGCCGGAATTCACCCTTGACCCCATCAGCCAGGATAACGTCCTGAATGCGCAGGAGGCCATGCAGCCTCTGAGCCTGAGCGGGACCAGTAATCTGCCGAACGGCAGCGCTGTCACCGTGACGTTGAACAACGTTAACTATCAGGCCACCGTTGAGAATGGTAGCTGGTCCGTTCAGGTGCCGGTTTCCGACGTGCTGGATCTGGCGAATACCCTTTACACCGTGAGCGTCAGCGGCACCGACAGCGTGGGTAACAGCGGCTCCGCCGAGGCGAATCTGCTGGTCGATACCGCGCTGCCGCAGGTGATCCTCAACTCCTTTGCCGGGGATAACCTGGTCAATAACGCCGAAGCGGCGGTTGACCAAACCCTCAGCGGACGCGTCACCGGCGCGGCGGCGGGCGATACCGTCTCTGTCACCGTGGGCGGCAAGAGCTACACCGCGACGGTTGGCAGCGACCTGAAATGGAGCGTGACCATCCCATCGGCCGACCTTCAGGCGTTTGGCGACGGCGATTTAACCTTCAGCGCCTCTGTCACCAATGCGCACGGCAACACCGGCACCGGCGAGCGTGATATCAACATCAACGCCGAACTGCCGGGCCTGCGCGTGAACACGATCTTTGGCGATGACGTGATTAACGCCATTGAACAGCAGCAGGATCTGGCCGTGACCGGCTCCAGCACTCATCTGGCCGAAGGCACACAGATCACCGTCACCATCAATAATGTTGAATACGTCACCACGGTTAACGCCAGCGGCAGCTGGCAGATTGGCGTGCCGTCAGCGGACCTGCAGGCATGGACGGCGGGAGGCATGACCGTCAGCGTCAGTGCGGAAGATGCCTGGGGCAACACCGTGGCGGCTGAACACCCGATCGAGCTTGACCTGAACGCGGTGGCCGTCACCATCGATACCGTAACCACTGACGATATGCTCAACGCGGCGGAAAAAGGCGCGGATGTCACGCTTTCCGGTCAGACGCAGGGCGTAGAGGCCGGGCAAACCGTGGTGGTGAAATTCGCGGATCAAACCTTTACCGCACAGGTGCAGCAGGACGGCTCCTGGCGCCTGACCGTTCCGGCGAGCGCGATGGAAACGCTGATCGACGGGCGGGCGCAGGTGAGCGTCAGCGTGACTAACGTCAACGGCAACAGCGCGGACGCCTCACGCGTGGTGACCGTCGATACGCAGCCGCCAGCCATTACGCTTGATAACCTGACCGACGACAACATCATTAATGCGGCAGAAGCGCAGCAGGATCTGGTGCTCAGCGGCAGCACAACCGCTGAAGCGGGCCAGACGGTCACCGTGACGCTGAACGGTAAATCTTACCAGACCACGGTCCAGGCGGACGGTCGCTGGCAGTTGAACGTGCCTGCCGCCGACGTTGGCGCGCTGACCGATGGCAATGTCACCGTCACGGCCACCGTCAGTGACGTGGCGGGCAACAGCAGCAGCGCGGACCGCGTTGGGCTGGTGGATGCCACCGTGCCGCAGGTGACCATCAACGATTTCGTCACCGACACCAACACCGTTAACCAGCTGGCCCATTCACAGGCGCAGATCCTGAGCGGCTCCGTCACCGGCGCGGCGGCGGGTGATTTGGTCATCATCACCATCAATAACGTGGACTACACCACCGTGGTGGATGCGGCGGGCAACTGGAGCCTCGGCCTGCCTGCGTCCGTCGTTCAGGGGCTGACGGACGGCACCTGGACCATTAACGTCTCCGTGACCGATCGGTCCGGCAACACCGGCAGCAGTTCAGTGGATGTGGTGGTCAATACAGTCACGCCTGTAATCGGTATTAATACGCTGGCAGCGGATGACGTGATCAATGCGGCAGAGAAGGGCGAAGATCTGCTGCTTTCCGGTACCAGCAACCAGCCGGAAGGAACCACCATCACCGTTAATCTGAACGGTATCAACTATGCAGCCACCACCGACGCCAGTGGCAACTGGAGCGTTACCGTACCCGCCTCTGCGGTGAGCGCGCTGGGTGAAGCCAATTACACCGTGACGGCGAGCGTCACCGATAATGTGGGCAACAGCGCCTCTGCCACGCACGATGTGCTGGTGGACAGCTCGCTGCCGGTTGTTACCCTCAACAACGTCGCGGGCGACAATATCGTTAACGCGGCGGAAGTGGCCGCAGGGCAAACCCTGACCGGGAAAGTATCGAACGCGGCATCGGGCGATACCGTCACCATTATCATCGGCGGGCAGACATACACGGCTACCGTACAGGACGATCTCACCTGGAGCCTGCCGTTAACCCAGAGTCAGTTAACCGCGCTCGGCAACGGCGACCTGACCGTCTCGGCCAGCGTGACGAACGCGCACGGTAATACCGGATCGTCTTCCCTGGATGTCACCATTGACGCCCAGTTGCCCGGCCTGCGCATTGATACCGTCGCTGGTGACGACGTCATTAACGTTATTGAACACGCGCAGAACCTGGTTATCTCCGGCACCAGCACCGACCTGGCGGCGGGTAGCACCGTCACCGTGAGCATCAACGGCAAGAGTTATTCCGCCTCGGTACTGGCGGACGGCACCTGGCAGGCTGCGGTTCCGGCCGCGGACGTCTCCCGGTGGGCGGATGGAGCGCTCACCATCAGCGCCAGCGCGCAGGATACCTCCGGCAACCCGGTGAACATCGGTACCGTGGTGGATGTCGATCTCGCCCCGGTGGCGATAAGCATCAACAGCGTGACGGACGACAACGTGCTGAACGCGGCAGAAAAAGGCCAGGATCTGGTGCTGTCCGGCTCCTCCTCGAACGTTGAAGCGGGCCAGACCGTTACCATTATCTTTGCGGGTAAAACCTGGACCACGATGGTCGATGCCAACGGCGACTGGACCTGCACCGTACCGGCTGCCGAACTGAGCGGCCTGAAGGATGGCGACGCCAGCGTACAGGTCAGCGTAACCAACATGAACGGCAACGCGGCCTCTTCCTCGCAGGCATTCAGCGTCGATACCGCCGCGCCAGCGGTCACCATCAACACCATCAGCGGCGACAACATGCTAAATGCGGCAGAGGCGGCGCAGGACCTGACCCTGAGCGGGACGTCTACTGCCGAAGCAGGCCAGACGGTCACCGTGACCTTCAACGGCAATCAGTACACCGCCCAGGTGCAGGCAAACGGCAGCTGGACGCTGGATGTACCGGCGGCGGATCTGGCGGGGATCGCAGACGGTAGCGCGGCGGTCACGGCGACCGTGTCCGATAAAGCGGGCAACCCGGCCAGCGCGGGGGCGTCCGTGCTGGTCGACACTACCGTGCCGCAGATTACCTTCAACATTGTGGCGGGCGACGACATTGTTAATATTGCCGAGCACGGCCAGGCGCTGATTGTCACCGGCAAGGTGACGGGCGCGCAGGCGGGCGATGTGATTACCCTGACCCTGAACGGCAAAGACTACACCGCCATGCTGGACGGTGCCGGTAACTGGAGCGTGGGCGTTCCGGCGGCGGACGTGGGCGCGCTGGCTAACGGCGATCAAACGATCTCCGCCACGCTCACCGATAAAGCGGGCAACAGCACCAGCGCGACGCACGCGTTTGACGTCTCCCTGACCGCGCCGGTGATTGCCATCACTACCCTGGCGGTTGACGACGTGATCAACGCGACCGAGAAAGGTCAGGATCTGCTGGTCTCCGGCACCAGCAACCAGCCGGACGGGACCCGCATCACCGTAACCCTGAACGGTATCAGTTACGCCGCTACCACCGATGCCTCCGGCAACTGGAGCGTCACCGTTCCGGCGGCAAACGTCTCGGCACTGGGCGAAGCGAGCTACAGCGTGACGGCCAGCGTGACCGATACCGCGGGTAATAGCGCGAACACCAGCCATAGCGTGCTGGTCGACAGCGCGCTGCCGCAGGTCACCATTAATGCAGTTGCCACCGACGACGTGATTAACGCAGCGGAAGTGGCTTCCGGACAAACCCTGAGCGGGAAAGTGAGCGGCGCGGCGAGCGGTGACACTGTCACGATCGGTATCGGGGGCAACACCTATACCGCGACGGTTCAGGACGATCTGAGCTGGTCGGTTAACGTGGCATCTGACGTCTTAACCGCTATCGGTAACGGCGATCTCACCGTAACAGCGAGCGTGACCAACGGCCACGGCAACACCGGCACCGGCGAGCGCGACATCACGATTGATGCCAGCCTGCCGGGCCTGCGCGTGGATACCGTGGCAGGCGACGATGTGATCAACAGCATCGAGCATACTCAAAACCTGATTATCACCGGCTCCAGCGACGGGCTGGCGAGCGGATCGGCGCTGACGGTCACCGTCAACGGCAAAACCTACGTGGCAACCGTGCTGGCGGACGGCACCTGGACGGCGGCTATTCCGGCGGCTGACGTCGGCGCGCTGAGCGCAGGTACAGTCACCGTGACCGTTGACGGCCAGAGCGCGGCGGGTAATCCGGTTTCCATCAGCCATGACGTGAAGGTGGATCTGGCGCCGGTCGCCATCAGCATCGACGCCATCGCTACCGACGACGTGATTAACGCAGCCGAGAAGGGTGCGGATCTGGTGCTGTCCGGCTCGACCACCAACGTGGAAGAAAACCAGACCGTTACTATCATTTTCGGCGGTAAGACCTATAGCGCGACGGTGGATGCCAGCGGCCACTGGACGGCGACCGTACCGTCTGCCGATTTGGGCGGACTGAAAGACGGCGACACCAGCGTGCAGGTCAGCGTCACCAACGTAAACGGCAACAGCGCCTCAGCGGGCCGCGAGTACAGCGTGGACGCCACCGCGCCGACGGTGTCCATCGAGATCGTCAGCGACAACAACATCATCAACGCGGCCGAAGCGCAGCAGGATCTGGTCGTTAACGGTGTCTCCAACGCCGAAGCGGGTCAGACCGTGACCGTGACGCTGAACAACGTGGACTACACCACCACCGTACAGGCGAACGGCAGCTGGAGCGTCACCGTACCGTCTGCGGATATCGGCGCGATTACCGACGGCGATTACACCATCACGGCAGCCGTCGCGGATAAGGCGGGTAACCCGGCCTTGGCGGACCGCGATGTGCTGGTGGATACCACGGTGCCACAGCTGACCATTAACACCGTTTCCGACGACGACGTGATCAACAGCGCCGAGCATGCGCAGGCGCTGATTGTCACCGGTTCCGTGACCGGTGCGGAGGCGAGCGACGTGGTGACCGTCACCATCAATAACAAAGATTACACGGCGACCCTGGACGCTTCCGGCAAGTGGAACGTGGGCGTGCCTGCGGCGGACGTGAGTGCTCTGACCGCCGGGGATCACACCATCACCGCGGCGCTGACCGATAAAGCCGGAAACAGCAACAGCACAACGCACGAGGTTGAAGTCAACCTCACCGCGCCGGTGCTGACCATTGACACCGTGTCCGGTGACGATGTGATCAACAACACCGAGAAAACCCAGGATCTGACGATCTCCGGTACGGCTTCCGGCCTGGCGACAGGCGCGGTGGTGACCGTGATACTGAACGGCAAAGCGTACAGCGCCACGGTAGCTACCAATGGCCAATGGACCACCACCGTTCCGGCGAGCGAGGTGGGGCAACTGGGTGAAGCGCTTTACACCGTGTCGGCCTCCGCGACGGACAGCGTCGGCAACAGCACCAGCACCTCGCACACCGTGAACGTGGAATCCGTTCTGCCGGGCGTGATTATCAACACCGTGGCAGGTGACGACGTCATTAACGCGGCGGAGCTGGCAACCGGCCAGATTATCAGCGGTAAGGTGGTGAATGCCGAAGCAGGCAACACCGTGACCGTGACCATTGGCGGCAACAGCTACACCGCAACGGTGCAGAGCGATCTCACCTGGTCCGTTAGCGTGCCGGAGTCTGTGCTGACCGCGCTGGGCAACGGCGATTTAACCGTGTCAGCCAGCGTCACCAACGGCGTGGGCAATAGCGGAACGGGCGAGCGCGAAATCGTGATAGACGCGAATCTGCCGGGCCTGCGCGTGGACACCGTGGCGGGCGATGACGTGATTAACAGCATCGAACACGGGCAGAATCTGATTATCACGGGTTCAAGCGACGGCCTGACGGCGGGTACGGCGCTGACCGTCACCGTAAACGGTAAAACCTATGCGGCTACCGTGCTGGCAGACGGCACCTGGAGTGCGGCGATCCCTTCTGCGGACGTGAGTGCCCTTGCCGCAGGCACGGTCACCGTGACCGTTGAAGGCCAGAGCAGCGCGGGCAATCCGGTGACTATCAACCATGATGTGACGGTGGATCTGGCAAACGTCGCCATCAGCATTGACGCCATCGCTTCCGATGACGTGATCAACGCCGCCGAGAAGGGCGCGGATCTGGTGCTCTCCGGCACCACTGCGAACGTGGAGGAAAATCAAACCGTCACCATCGCCTTCGGCGGCAAGAACTACACCGCCACGGTGGACGCTGAGGGTAAATGGACCGCCACTGTGCCATCTTCGGATCTGACCGGTCTGAAAGAGGGTGATGCCAGCGTGCAGGTAAGCGTCACCAACGTGAACGGCAACAGCGCCTCGGCGGGCCGCGAGTACAGCGTGGATGCTACCGCGCCGTCCGTGACCATCAACACGATTGCCACAGATGATATCCTCAACGCCTCAGAAGCGCAGTCAGACCTGGCAATTTCCGGCACCAGCACCGCCGAAGCGGGCCAGACGCTGACCGTATCGCTGAACGGCAAAGATTACACCACAACCGTCAGCGCCAACGGCAGCTGGACGCTGAACGTTCCGGCGGCGGATCTGGCAGGATTAACCGACGGCAGCGTGACGGTCACTGCCTCAGTCAGCGACAAGGCGGGTAACCCGGCATCGGTTGATCACACTCTGATGGTGGATGTGACCGTTCCGACTGTGACCATCCACACCGTGGCAGGCGACGACGTGATTAACGTGGCTGAACACAAGCAGGCACAGATTATCAGCGGCTCCGCCACCGGCGCGGCGGCGGGCGATAAGGTCACCGTCACGATCGGCGGCCAGACTTACTTTACTTTTATGGAAGCGGCGGGTAACTGGAGCTTGCGATTTCATTCAAATGTGATTTCAGGCCTCAGCGACGGTACGGTGACCGTCACTGCGTCTGTCACCGACGCGGCGGGCAACACCGGCAGCGGCACGCATAATGTGACCGTCGATACCGGTCTGCCGTCGGTCAGCTTCAACGCCATCAGTGATGACAACGTCCTGAACGCCGTTGAAAAAGGCCAGGACCTGAGCGTCAGCGGCACCAGCGCCAACCTGGCGGAAGGCACCGTGGTGACCGTCATTCTGAACGGTAAAAACTACACGGCGACAACTGCGGCAGACGGCACCTGGAGCCTGACGGTTCCGGCGGCGGATCTGGCCGGTCTCGGTCAGGCCAGTTACACCCTTAACGCGACCGCCACCAACGGCGTGGGCAACAGCGTGAGCAATACCGCGAACCTGCTTGTCGACACCGCGCTGCCAACCGTCACCATCAACACCGTGGCGGGCGACAACGTGATTAACGCGGCGGAAGTGGCTGCGGGGCAGACCCTCAGCGGCAGGGTAACGAACGCTGAGGCGGGCAACACCGTGACGGTGACCATCGGCGGCAACAGCTACGCCGCGACGGTGCAGAGCGATCTGACCTGGTCCGTGAACGTGCCTGAGTCGGTTCTGACGGCGCTGGGCAACGGCGATTTAATGGTGTCAGCGACCGTCACTAATGACCATGGCAATACGGGAACGGGCGAGCGCGATATCACTATCGACGCCAGCCTGCCGGGGCTGCGCGTGGATACCGTGGCGGGCGATGACGTGATCAACAGCATTGAGCATGGTCAGAATCTTATCGTCACTGGCTCAAGCGATGGGCTGGCGGCGGGCACTACGCTCACCGTGACCCTGAATGGCAAGACCTATGCCGCGTCGGTACTGGCAGACGGCTCCTGGACCGCGGCGATCCCGGCGGCAGACGTGGGCGCTCTGGCCGCAGGCACGATGACCGTCACCGTAGCGGGCCAGAGCGCGGCGGGAAATCCGGTCTCCATCAGCCACGACGTCACCGTCGATCTGGCAGCCGTGGCGATCAGCATCGATGCCATCGCCACCGACGACGTGATTAATGCGGCGGAGAAAGGCGCGGATCTGGTGCTTTCCGGCAGCACATCCAATGTGGAAGAGAACCAGACCGTGACCATCACCTTTGGCGGCAAGTCTTACACCGCCAAAGTCGATGCCGACGGCAACTGGACGGCGAACGTGCCTTCCTCGGATCTTGCGGGTCTGAAAGACGGCGACGCCAGCGTGCAGGTGAGCATCACCAACGCGCACGGCAACAGCGCCTCTGCGGGCCGCGAATACAGTGTAGATGCCACCGCGCCAACCGTGACGATTGACACGGTCGCAGGCGACAACGTGATCAACGGCAGCGAAGCGGCTGCGGGCGTGGCCATTTCCGGCACCACCACGGCGGAAGTCGGTCAGACGGTAACCGTAACCTTCGGCGGGAACAGCTACACCGCGCAGGTTCAGCAGGGCGGCGTCTGGAGCGTTAACGTGCCGGGCACAGACCTGTCCGCCCTGGCGGATAACGGCTACACCGTGCAGGTGAGCGTGAGTGACGCCGCGGGTAACCCGGGCAGCGCGGGCAAAGCGATTACGCTTGATACCACGCCGCCGACCGTCAGCTTTAACGTCGTGGCGGGTGATGACGTCATCAACAGCGTGGAGCACGGGCAGGCGCAGATCGTCAGCGGCACCGCAACCGGCGCCAGCGTCGGCGATAAGCTGATTATCACCATCGGTTCGAATCAGTACACCACCACCGTTGACGCCAGCGGTTACTGGAGCGTGGGCGTTCCGGCCAGCGTGATTTCCGCACTGACCGACGGCACCGTAACCCTCAGCGCGACTATCACCGACAGCGCAGGCAACAGCAGCACTCAGACCCATGACGTGGTGGTAAATACCGCATCGGTCGCGCTGACCGTCAACACCCTCAGCGGTGATGACGTGATCAATGCGGCAGAAGCGGGCGCGTCGCTGGTTATCAACGGTTCCAGTGCGCAGTTCGCCAGCGGCACGCAGGTCACTATCACCCTGAATGGTAAGAGCTATACGGCCACCATTCAGAGCGACGGCGCCTGGCAGACCACCGTTCCAGCCGCCGACGTGGGCGCTCTGGCCGACGGCGCGAGCTACCAGGTTTCTGCTTCGGCGCAGGACAGCGCCGGGAACAGCGCCTCGGCGACGCATACCATCAGCGTGGACACCACCGCGCCGGTGATTAGCGTGAACACGTTGTCGGGCGACGACGTGCTGAATGCGGCGGAAGCTCAGCAGCCGCTCACCATACACGGCTCTTCCAGCGCGGAAGCAGGCCAGACGGTGACCGTCACGCTGGGCGGAAAAACCTACACTGCGCTTGTCGGCAGCGATGGCACCTGGACGCTGGACGTTCCGGCGGCAGACCTGGTCGCACTGAGCCAGGGTGCGCTGACGGTGACCGCCGTGGTCAACGATAAAGCCGGTAACAGCGGCCAGACGACCCATACCTTAACGGTCGATACCGTCGCACCAGCCGTCACCATCAGCACCGTGGCCGATGACGATATCGTCAACAACGCCGAGCTGCTGGCGGGGCAGACTATTAGCGGGACCACCACCGCGGAGCAGGGCCAGACGGTGACCGTCTCGGTGAACGGTAGCTGGGATGAGGCGCGGGTTGGGTCAGAGGGTTATGGGTAGGTGTGATGGCGGGGGGCGGCGTTGCTGTTC
>ENA-UOYX01000540-UOYX01000540.1-food-metagenome-genome-assembly--contig:-NODE-540-length-12593-cov-4.021854_pt1 | contig 12593 bp, 18 predicted proteins | sample MGYA00249880_ERZ772718 | MGnify/ENA primary metagenome ERZ772718 (study PRJEB29005, sample SAMN08379458) | food metagenome | isolation source: cheese spiked with Escherichia coli O157 | study: EMG produced... | reverse complement strand
GAACGAGAGCTTCCCAAGCTCTATACGAGGGTTCGATTCCCTTCGCCCGCTCCAGAATCTCCCCAGGTGGAGAAGACTAAAAAAGTCTTCTCTGTCAGCAACTTAAACAGTTACCTATTTAATTTGCTTAGGAGTTCTACCATTGTGATCCGCCCTTAGTAACTGTCACGTTAAGTTACACGGTGAGATGACAGTATAACCTAACGTTGGCGGCAGTTGCACCTCTCACACCGCGATAGCACAACGTGAAGATAAAGCCCATCCTGGCATTGTAATGTCATCGACAGACTGAACACACGCATTTAAGCCCGATGTGCGGCCTTGTGGCTGCGTAAACAGGTTTATGGTGATATTGGTCCTTGCAAACCATATGCAAGCTCTATCAGCGTTTCAGCCACGCTCCCAACGGGTACACGGTTATCCTGATAAGGTGTGATCTTTCTGACAATCTGATGAAGTCGCTACGCTCCACTTGTTGCTGTATCACCAACGGGGCTTTATGGTTCCTATTCCCTTAATTTAGGTATGGTATCATGTAGGGAAAAACTAAAAAGAAGGGGGGGGGGTTATGGGTTGGTCTTCGCTGGTTAGGATAACCATTGGTATATTTCTTTTAGCTGGGTTGTCGTTCTCTGCATACGCGAAGAATTGCAAGAAAGGTATACCGTGTGGTAATTCGTGTATTGCGGCATGGAAAACATGTGGAGGTAGTTCGCGCTCATCTTCTACTTATCAACATTACTCTTATCCGTCATCTTCTCTTCATAGTTCAATCCCCAAATCCTCTTTGGATTCTCCATCAGTGAAGATTGCCGAAAAAAGCGCAGCTTCAATTGTGAAAACTTATCTATGTCAGTATTCGATAGCAACAATAAAGAATGGCAGAATAGGTTCTTTACGTGTGCTGGGAAGTGCTGAAGTAACGTTGCATGTTGATAGCTTCAAAGCTAACCGTTTAAACGGTACATACTTGCTTTCGCCAAAGTTGAAACCTGATGGTAAGTTGATGACAGCAGATGATAAAAGCAAAGTGTACGCTTATGATTCGTTGCTGAAGAACTTTGCAATCAGTGATCGAGTTGCAAGGACTACTGAGCAATGGGATCATTGCCGTCAAAAATGATTGTTAGGGGGCAACATGGGAAGTGAACTGATTTCTGGTTTAGTTGGTGCCTTGATAGGGGGATTGTTCACCCTGTGGGGTACTCTGATCGATGGACGTAGGCAAGACAGAGCTTCAGTTAATGAAGCAAAGGATAAGCAAAAGAGTGTCTTGATTGGAATAAAAGCGGAAGTCGAAACGCTTCTGGAACTTTATAAAGCCAGAATTTACGATTCTCTTGAAAATTATGAAGGTGGTAAACCTTTTGAAAGCATCTTTCCGTTGACTCAAAATTATTTCTCATTCTATGAAAGCAACTCTTTCGCATTAACTTCTGTTAATGAAGAGACAATGAAGGCAATTGTTATTTGTTATGGCTCAGCAAGGAGTCTGGTTGATACTTTCAGAATGAATAATCAGGTTTTAGAGGACTTAGCTAAACTTCAAACCATATTTCATGAAACGCAGAAAGATATCCATCGTTTTAATTTAGAACAGACTTACCATATTGCCACTCAATATGGCGAAGGTTTGAAGCAGATTCATGGCGAGGTTATGTCACGTATAGCCATCTGTTTAGATAAAATTAATGTTAATTTGGATGAACTTGAAAAGCCTGAGCAGGTAACGCGGTTAAAAACCGTTCTTAGGGCTTTAGCTTTTATAAAGTGAACTTGTTAAAATTAGGGGCAATATGTCTGGAGTGTTGGCAAGTACAGCGGCGGCTGTAGGTATCATTGACAAAGCTGTAGGTATTGCAAAGAAGCTCGCTGATGATGGCGGCGAACTTGATAAAGCAACGCTTAAACTTGAGCTTGCTAACCTCATGAGCGAACTTGCAAGTGTGAAGATGGATGTAATCACACCCCAAGCACTTCTTTTTGAGGCTGAACAAAAAAATAAGCAGCTTGAAGAGCAGCTAAAGGATAAGCACACCTTCACTTTCAAAGATGGACTTTACTGGAAAGAAGGCGATGAAACAGCCTACTGTCCCAAATGCTTTGAAGTTGATAAGGTGCAAACACATATGGTTTTTTCGCGTGCCGTTGGTCAATACTCCGCGAGTTGGTATTGCATTAATTGCAGAAACAGCATTTATCCAAAATCCCGTTAAAATCGTTATTCTTTGGCGGAAGTGTCAAATGTTTTTGCATAAGGGCATTTCCCCTTAGTTACGTAAGTGAACAGATAATTGCTGTTCTGATACGTGCACAGCGTTTTTCCATTCTCCGTCTGTTCTTCCTGTGGGTTGACCATTGTTATCTGTCCGGCATTCGATAGGACAGGCAATAGCGCCAACGTCAGCACAAATAAGCTTTTAATTTGGATCACCATTCTAAAGAAAACTCCTCTGCTAAATCGTCCTGCACATCCTGACCATACCCGATGTAATACATAGTAGAGCGCGGATCTGTCTGTCCCAGGAAATGGGCTATTGTCTCTATAGCTACCCCTGCATCAAACATCACACGGCCCCGACTTTTACGTGGCGTATGGCATCCCACATTAGAGAATCCGGCTCTACGTCCCATCTTCCCAAATTCAGTGAATACCGTGTTACGGGTTACGGCTTCGCCTTTACTGCGTAATGTGCCAGCACTGAAAATAAAATCTGTAGCTACAGGCATCTTCGTTTGCTCTGCCTTGCGTTGTGCCACCACTGACAACATGGCGGGGGTAACTTTTGGCCTTACTACGTTTCCGGTTTTCTCCTGCTTTATCTTCAAATGAGATTGCCCCTCAACATCCTGATATTTTAGCTTGAGTACGTCAGAGACACGCAACCCGCTTTCATACATAAACACCCATAAGCAATAAAACAGGTTGGTTTTACTATTGCGCTGTAGCTCTGCTGCTACTGTTTTTACCTCGTCTACATTCTTGAGGGCTTGGCTAATACCTTTCATCTTTATACTCTCCTTATTCGTTTCAATGAAAGTAGTTTTGATCATAAAATGATCATTTTCAATATGTTGCACGATACGTTTTATGGTTGAGAGCACTAAATGATCAAAAATGATTAAAGGGCTATTAAAAGGTGATTAAGACTGATTAAAAGGTATTAAAGGCGATTAAAACCGATTTAATTTAGGTGCGTCCGTCACCATCGTTGAACACAAAGATCAAGCCTCCCGATCTGATGCAGGCACAAATATGAAATATCTTGTTGATTTATAAGTAAATTTATTTTATGCAAGCTGTTCACAAATGATTTGTCTTGTCAAGAAATTTATTTTCGGCAGATGAAAAATAGCCAATAAATAGCGATAAATGGTCTATATATGCCTGAGTATATAAAGATCAGTAGGTTACAGAATACACTTTGCTAAAGTGTATCGAATCTGGGTTGTATTGCATTATAAGTGATAATAATTCTTATTATGGAATTGTGTGACAAATAATTATTCTCTTTGAGATGTGCACGAGTGAACATTCGTTCAACAAATGGTAGAACGTTTATTGAGCAACAATTTTGCAGTGATACGCTATATGCCGCATTACATAAGGCTTTGGTGATGGTGACGTAAAAGTGAAGAAAGTAAGAATTGCACTTTGAAGCTACTTTTCATTGAATTTTTAGTATGGAATTACATAGGGATTAATCATCAATTAATCTTGAATTTAAGCCTGTTTTTTAATTTTTGATAGCAAGAAACACTTTTAGAAGATCATTGCACAGATGTTGTGTGGGGGGGGGGTCGGTCACGATGACTGGGGGGTGTCGGTCACGATGACTGACAATAAGATTACTTTAATAATACTAATAATAAAACTAACAACTAACTATAATTATCTTTTAAAGAATAATTATAGGGATACCCGTTAGGGGAGTCTTCGACTATCCCTTAATCTATTGGCAATCGTATAGTGCGGGTTTCCTACCTACCCAGGAAATGAGTTCCTACCTACCCAGGAAATGAGTTCCTACAATACTATAATTAAACTACAATTAAACTATCTTTTATAAATTCTTTTATCTTTTAAAGAATAATTATAGGGATACCCGTTAGGGAGTCTTCGACTATCCCTTAATCTATTGGCATTCGCCAGAACCTTGCACAAGTTAGACTGATGCTTGTCATAACAGATAGTTTTTGTTTTTTGTTTTTTGTTTTTTGTTAGTAGTTAGCTGATCTATGTTCGCTTTCCGCTCACAACGAATATGTAATCTACTATGTGCAAATAGCCTACGGCTTGCGTATGGCTAATAGTCTTGCGCTGTGCGCAGAACGATAATTAACTAACTACCATCTAACGATTGAAATTTACTTGTGCAATAACCTGAGCGTAAGCGAATGGTTGTTAGTGTCGCGTTACCCTTTGGGGATGCTAACGCATAACATGACAAAACAACCAACAACAAAAAAGAAAGAATGGTTTTTGTAGTTGAAGGTTAAATAAGATTCTACCGCTTAAATCAAGCCGTAGGCGAGCTAAACAGGGTAATGTAAGGGAAACACCTTAGCGGTAATAGATTAGCTCGTTACAGAGCTTCTGAGAACTTTGCAGGTATTTTATAAGATGTCTGAAATCAGAGTTTATCTATCCACCATCTTTCCATCATCTGATAAATCAAAAATAAGCCCCTTAAATAAGCCTCTGACGAGATAAACAACCTCTACATAAGGGAATGTATTGTTTTTATCAAAACCCCGTCAGAGTGCGATTGAGAGCGTTTTAGACAACAGGGAAGAATTGTACCAGAGTAGGCAGCACAAAAAGCTAAGAAAAAATATAAGAAATTGAAAATGATCAAATTTTTTATAAAAGAGGGTTGACAAAGCCGCCGTTATGTAGTATTGTAAGTAGGGAGGGGAGAAACATCTCTCTCCATCTAAATAATCAAATCACAGAACACTGCACTTTGAGCCGTCAGGCTGCAAGGTGTGTTTTTCTTTTATCTAAATAAGGAGTTTTTTATGAAATGGTATACACCGGAACACGTCGTAGAGGCATTTAAAAAAGGTGAGCTAACACGACATCAAGTAAGGATGAACAGGAACACAGCGCGGCGCTGTGGTTATCCAGAGCGTGAAAAATGCTTTGACGATGCACTAAAAATTATTGATGAACTGCGTAAGACAGAAGCAGAGAAAGAATAATAACAGGAGAAGGAGAAAACCAAATGAATATTAATTTTGATTCTGCAACTTATAACGCGTTGTTAAATCGTGCAAAGGCAGAAGGGAAATCAATTCCAAAACTTGTTAATGAATTACTAATTACAGTCCTTACAAAGGAGGAACTAAATGAACCAAAACACCAAAACAATTGCCGAAGCAAAAGCGCAATGCCTCAATAAGAAAGATAGTAAACAAACATATGTAGTAGTTGAACAATGGCTGAAGATGTTTAAAAAGTGGTTCTCACCGTCAGGTAAGGAATACACCGCGACACTTCCAGCCGTTGAAATCTACAGTTACGTAGCTGGGTTCAATGAACAAGGGCAAGAATGTTACGCCAATCAAAAAACATTAGCTAATATTGGAATGGTTAGTGATCGTCAGGTGCGTAATATATAAATATGTTTATTGATATGGGTGTTCTTTCTGTAGAGGCACGGGACGGGCAAACATCACTCTATAAAGCATTACCCTTTACAGATGCACACATCACACCACCGGAAGACGTAAAAACCTCTGTAAACGTAGAACAGCCTGCACCTGAAACACAGGAACCGTTAGAAGCGACACACTCTATTGAGCAGGAAACACAGGCAGAAATCACGGAACAATCTGATCTTTTTACATGGCTTATTTCCATAGACAGCCAAAAGCCTATGCAAGAAGAAACAGAAAATTTTATAAAACGTGCACTGACCTCGAAGAGGATAATTCTTGAAGATGATGCTTTTAATGCACTGATGATAGCCCTGAGAAAAGAAAGTGAAATCTATGACTCAATACCATTTTAAGGAGAATAAAAAATGAAATACAACCTGACATTAAACAAACGAACATTCGAAATTACAGAAAGCGGCTACACACTGGCAAAACAGCTTGCTGATAGCAATTATGAGCTACCCGTGATTATCAGCTTTCAGGAGTTACCGCACAGTAAAGAACACACGCAGCATTGGCTAAATCACCTAAGCCATTTTGGGGCAATTCAGTATGAAGCTGTGAATAATCAAACGTTCAGACTGCTTGAGATAAGCCCGTTTGAATTGTGGGTGACACTGTGATCATATTCGATGGCGAATTTTCACAAGAAATCTTTCTGCAATATTTACGGGAAAGAACGGGAATGATTCTGTTTGATTCTGAGTTTTCCGGTGTGGTAGGTGAGCAATTTTATATGCTCTTCTCGATAACCTAAGTAAACAAGGATTATTGCAGTATACAAAAACTCATATGAAAGCATTCAGAATCGACTCTGTAGCTTAAAACAAACAACAAACAACTATCAAACATCTTGAAGGGTGAAACAATGGAAAGCTTAATATTTTTCTTAGTATTCATGATCGCTTCCTTTTTTAACACTGCAACAAGAAAACCAAAACGAAGGGGAAGCAATGAGCAAGCAAAAAAGCAAGAAAAACGTAATAATGGCTATTGGCGAAGCATGTGATCAGTATGCGTTAAACAATCCTCGCAAATATAATTATGAGCATGATGCACAACCAGGCGAGGAATTGATCTTTATACTTGAAGAACCAAGCCCAGAATTGACAGACGAAGAATTATCAATCATTCAAAGTATGGATGGTGTTTACTTCAATCCACGCCCACGCAAAACAACAATCATTGATAGCAGCCTTCTTAAAAGGTGGCAGTGTTTAGGCTTCCAGGATATGAATCATTTTCGTGGCTACATGGCTCTTAATAGTTTGCAGTATGCAGGCGCAAGAGAGACAGAGTTACTTATGCTTGAAAGAATAAAAATAGACGATTAACAGCGTTGGCTGAATATAACCCTTAACAAAAGGAAAATAAAATGATTAACAAAGTAATTTTAGAGACAACCACTTTTCATGATCTTAAGCTTCTTTCAGAATGTTTTATAAATATTATTGAACGTGCATAGGAAGAGAACGATCTGGCAACTCTGGATGACGTTGTAGACAGCATTGCAACTTACAGAATACCGCTACAGATTGCATTGACTAAAGCTCGTGAAGCACAACAACAATTAGAGGAAGCGGCATAATGAGCGAAGTACACAACGTAACTATCCAAATGATGGACCTTGTTATTGACTTGCAGAAAGCAGTTAACGCAGCGATGGAATATCCAAGCGAACTGACCATCACACAGGCGGTTATTAATCTGGAATCGACGCGGGAAGCATTGCAACTACTTATTGCAGCGTGCGAACAATCCGAAGGTGCACAGGTTGAAGCTGATGAATTGTCTAATCTGATCATCGTCATTCATGACACCACTGAAATCATGAAAGAAGCGGTAGCAGACTTGCAACCACTCATTAATGAACTAATCGACAAGGCTAACAACTAATGACAAAAACTAAACGTGTGCGCCTCCTGGCGCTAACAGAAGAAGGGAAAGCGGGGAATTGTTTCACAGTAGGTAAAGTGTATACCGGCTTACTCGACACTTACACCCGCCTGATGCACGTAACCGATGATAACGGTAACGATCAAACAATTGTTTTAGATGGTAATTGCGTATTTGGTGAATGGGAACTGACAACCGAAAAGAATTGAAAAAACTTTGATTTAACTATTGACTTTATAACAGAAATGTTATATAATAAGAAATGTAGGGGAAAGAATCGAAAACAGGTGTTAGCTGGCGTTAATCCTTCTCCCTATTCTAATCCTACACGAAAGCGGGGTAGACCTCAAGGGGTCGCGCCCTATCTAACCTATCCCCCTTACCCTTTACAGTGATATTTTAGAAATTCTTACCCTCGTTAATAGTTTCATTTTATTTTCCTTATTGCTTTATCAAAATTGTGTCTTAAGAATGCAGGGGCTATGGACTTGGCCCCTCATCTTTTTAACCAACTGCGAAGCATGAAACACTTTCTAAAAACACTGTTTACAGTGTCTATAAACCCCGTATAAACAAATAACGGTGTATATCTGTTTCTTGACAACAGTTTTCTACTAAGCTTAAAGCTGAATATGTTTTTGTTTGTTGGTGTTTATTAAGGTGCCAATCTTAGAACGCTTTCGCGTGGATGATCCCCGAAATCATCTCGGCACCGCCTCCTATTAAAATGAGAATCCAAAAGGTTTGAAAGTTAATAGTAGTTCCTAAAAGTCTGATCGATGCATCCACATTGTGAAAGACAGCGATTAGCCATCGCACGAATAACAGGTTTATAGATTCCTCTCCAAAGGGGGCGACCTCCTAAGCGCCTACTCCCTGTAAGCCTGTTATTCACCCCTCAAGGGTATATAACAATAAGCAATCTTATTCTTATATGTCCTCCTCTTTAAGTTCATATAACTGCGATTTAGTAACACTCTATAACATCCTTCAAATGTTGTATTCATAAAGCCGGAAGCTTTCCCCTTCCGGTTTTATTTTATTAACATTAAACAAGAATGTTAGGAATAAAGGTAAAGCAATAATGCAAAATCTCATTCTAAAGAATGGTAACGAAGAATTAGTTATCACTGATGAAACATTCAATGCTACGGCTTATATGTTGGGGATCACTCCAACAGAATTGAAAAAACATTGTGATAAGCTTTTTAAGTCTGCTGATGAACAGAAACCTACTATGCAGGATCTGATTAAAGCAAAAGCAGAACAAATCAAACAATCCAAAAAAGGAAACTATTAATTTATGGCTATTATTAATATGAGCGATCTGTTTCCAGTTCGCAAATCATTTACCGATATCGTTTCATATGCAACTGATGAGTTCGGTTGTGTGCAATCTTTTACCGTTGATCTGGCGGTTGATGTTGAATGCGGCGATCTGATTACCAGTGACGGCGCTGAATATGTAAGCGGCGGCGATGTTCTTGTCGTTGTGTCTGATGCGGTATCCGCTGGCGACGCTAAAACCGTTAACGTGCTGCGTAGCAATGCCGGACTGGTTTGCATCAAATCCGATGCTCTGAATGTTGAAGGCGCTGTGAAAGAAGCCGCTATTGCTGCCCTGGCTGCAAAAGGTTTCCAGATGGCTGGTTTTAACACTGTATTCACATCTTAATATAAAGGAATAAAAATAATGATTATTGGTAATGAATCCGTCGATCTGGCTCCGCTGTTTAGTCTGCACGACTCTCGCAACTTCCTGTTAACTACTCTGGACTTCACTGATCCGGTAGGTGTGAGTTCTCATAAAGTGGCTGTTAGCCAACTGGTGGAAACTAACGAATCTCTGTTCAACAAAGAAACCTCTCGTTTCTCTTCTGAACATAACGTGACCAAGCGTGAGAACGGTAAAGAATGGCTGGTAGAGATCCCTTACTTCCTGCGTGAAGATATGATTAAGCCGCAAGACGTGCAAGGCAAACGTAAACCAGGCGCTACCGTTGAAGAAACTCTGACAGACCTATACGCAGAATTTGTTGCTAAGCACCACATTGCTTTCCAGCGTACTAAAGAAAGCGTATTAGCTGCCTCCCTGTTCTCTGGTCGCACTTACACCCCTAAAACTGATGATGTGCTGATCCAGTGGGGCGATCTGTTCAGTGCTGTTCCGATGACTGCAACCATCGACGCATCAAGCACCACGCCTTCTATGGTGTTCCAGCAATTCGATCAGATGCATACAGACGTTATCACTAAAGCACAAAGCCAGGCGGCTGCTGTAGAGCGTATCGTTGTATTCTGTAAACCTGCCGCTTTCAACGCTATCCGTTATAGTGCTGGCATGGTTAACGCGTTCCAGTATGCAAGCCCTACCGACGACGCAAACATCGTTTATAGCGTGCGCTCCCTGCTGCCAGGTGTGACTACCTTCACTATTCCTGGGACTAACATTGATATCGTTAAAGTTACTGATCCGCTGCTGCTGGCTCATATGACCTCTGATGCGGTTGCTGTTCCGAAGTTCGCTAAAGGCTCTAACGTCTATCAGAACATTTTCGGCGCTCCGTCTTCAACGTTCGACCTGCTGAATTCTGGCGCGGCTGAATATTACAGCTATGCGTTTAGCCCAGCACGTAACGACGCTGTAAACGTAGTTACTGAGAATAGCCAGATGGTTGTAAACCACGGCGTAGGCTTCACTGTACAGATCACAGTAGCGTAATAAAGCGTTAATAGTCGTTTCCTGTGCGACTGGAAATAAAACAGGCAATAAGGGCAAAAGGGATTATTAAACCTGTAGCGCAAATACAGTAAACAATCTCTTTGCCCTTTTTGTTTTCTACCGTCTATTAAATATTGTGAGAGAAAAACCATGAACACACAAAACAACAATCCCGTTGAAATCTTGAAAGCTGTTTCCACCTTACCGGAAGATATTCTGAATATCTCTCAAGTATGCAAGTTTTTAGGGATCAGTAATACGGCTGTACGCCAAAGAATCTTTGCTACGGGCTGTTCCGCTATGGAAGCAGTGCAATACTACGTATCAAAACAGAATAAATAAGAGATAAAGGAAAATATTATGGACTTAATCATTTCAACCTTAACAAACAAGGTTGTATTTAAGGTTGATTTTGCATCATTACAGAAAGCACGCGATGCAGGGAAGAAATTTCAGAAAGAAATGGAAAACCTAACCAATCCAACATTGAAAGGGAAGAAGGCTAAACGAGCTATAGACGATGCTAACGATCTGGTAAAGGCTCGTAAAGCTGCACAGGCTAAAACTGATGCCAAAACGTCAGACAAGCAAGCGCAAACCGATAAGAAGAACGCTGATAAGGTGGCAAAGGCAGAAGCTAAAGCGAAGGCTAAAGCCGCTATAGCTGCCGATAAACAGATCCGCGCTAAAGCAACGATAGCAGAGAAAGCAGAGATTAAGCGCCAACAAGCTTTCAGACAGCTTGAAGGGATTAAGAAAGGGCGTATGGGTGACGGTATGGACTCCGCCCAATACTACAAAACGTTGCAATACATCAAAGCACAAACGGCAGCGTATGAGAAAGGCGCTATAAGTCAGGCTAAGATGAATCACCTGATCCGTGATCGTATCACGTTAGAACGCCGTGCGGCTGCTGTAAAAGCTCGCCAGGTGGCGGCTGATGGCGGTAAATATCCACATATGGCTAAACAGCTTAAAGGCGGTCATATGGGCGGTGGTGTAGGTGCAATGGTGGGCGGTGCCGCTCTCACTGCTGCTACTCTCGGCGGTGCTGCGATATTCAATACCGTAACCGATCAGGCAAGCAAGATCACAGACACTAACCGCAAGGCAAAGGCTGTCAACGTAAACACTAACGCCCTGTTAGCACTTAATCAGTACGGCTTAGAACACGGTGTCGATAGTTCCGTAGACCAACGTCAAGACAACCTTAAAGACGTTCAAGAGCGTTTAGGTGAATCCGTAGGGAATACCAAATGGGACGCTAAAAAAGGTCGCTGGGCTGGCGGTAACGGTGCCGTTGATAACATCCTTAATAAATACGGTTGGAGTCCTGAACAGATTAAAGGTTTCCAGACTGATCCATTAGGTTTCCTGGGCGCTGTAGTGAAAGAAGGTGAACGCCGTGGACTCTCTGATCAGGAGCAGGGTCACATGCTCGAAGACCTGGGCAATGATTTACAATATTTCCGTGGTGCTTTCAGTCGTAACGGTGAAGAGCTAAATAAAACCATCGTTAAGATGCAAAAGGCCAATGCCACCTATACGCAAGCGGATCTTGACGCTGCTGAACGTCTGCAAGCTGTACAGGCTAATATGAATATGGCCTGGGAAGGTAGTAAGAAAGCTATCATGACGGGATTCGGTGAAGAGTTCGACGCTCAGGCTGGTGAAGAGTGGGCGCAAATGTTGAAAGATCTCAATCCTCTGTTTAAAGAACTTGGAAGCTCAACGGCTGAAATGATGAGCGCCTTTGCTGGTGCTGTATCGTGGCTTACTGCTGCATACCAGAATATAAATCCAGAGAACAAACATGAAAACCTTGATTCGTCCGGTATGTATTATAAGGATTCGTTTGTAGGCGGCATGGTTGATTGGGGTCGTAGTGCTTTAGGCTTATCGCCTATCCCTGGCACGGAAGACAAGCCAACGACTGGCGGAACTGCAATTCAGAACTATTCAAGCCCGTCCGATAACGTGCAATCCCTGAAAGAGAACGTTAGCCGTGATCTGAACACTACCCCATCTATGACGTATGCGCCAAGCATTGTCGTAAACGTGCCAGAAAGTAAGGTTGATGTGAATATCGCTCCTGATGGTAGTCAGCTTGGATCATACCTCGATTACAAAGTGGGAAGTATCCAACAAGATTTTGAACGTAGTTTCACGTTGGCGGCTCTGTCTGGGCAAGCACCAAGTTAATGATAAAGAGAATGTTTAATCACCATTTAAAACACTCTTATAAGGAATTAAGCATATAAGAGGCTCCCATTACAAGGAAGCCTCTTTATTGCGCCTATGGCGTTGTTTT
>ENA-UOYX01000522-UOYX01000522.1-food-metagenome-genome-assembly--contig:-NODE-522-length-13010-cov-7.336086_pt1 | contig 13010 bp, 14 predicted proteins | sample MGYA00249880_ERZ772718 | MGnify/ENA primary metagenome ERZ772718 (study PRJEB29005, sample SAMN08379458) | food metagenome | isolation source: cheese spiked with Escherichia coli O157 | study: EMG produced... | reverse complement strand
TCGGCCTGCTTTCCATGCAGAATGCCGATGAAGTTAAAGCGTTAAGCGCGGGTTTGGCCGAAACCGCGCTGGGAAGAGCCGTTGACGTCACCGTGTCAACATTCAGCGAGTGGATAAAAGCTCAATAAGTGCGATTGACGCAACGGAAAACGTTCAGTTGTGCGTCAGTTCGAATTTTACGCCGGGGTTATGCGCTAACCTTATGAAATGTTGGAAGACATGGGGAGAGACGGCATGTGGCAAGCTATCAGCAATTTGTTAAGCGATTTGCATACCGAAGCAGCTGAAATCGAACTGCGAAACGAACTACCCGGTGGAGAGATCCACGCCGCCTGGCATTTACGCTTTGGCGGACGCGATTACTTCGTAAAATGCGACGAACGTGAGCTTTTACCCATCTTCACGGCCGAGGCAGACCAGCTTGAGCTGCTGTCGCGAAGTAAAACCGTGAACGTACCGCAGGTTTTTGCCGTAGGCAGCGATCGTGATTATAGTTTTCTGGTCATGGAATATCTCCCCCCTCGCCCGCTGGATGCGCACAACGCTTTCCTGTTAGGCCAGCAAATCGCCCATTTGCATCAATGGAGCGATCAGCCGCAGTTTGGTCTGGATTTTGACAATGACCTTTCCACGACTCCCCAGCCGAACGCCTGGCAGCGTCGCTGGTCCACGTTCTTTGCCGAACAGCGCATCGGCTGGCAGCTCGAGCTCGCCGCCGAGAAAGGCCTGCATTTTGGCGATATCGATAGCCTTGTTGATATTATTCAGCAGCGGTTGAGCAATCATCAGCCGCAGCCGTCGCTGCTCCACGGTGATTTATGGTCCGGTAACTGCGCGCTTGGGCCAAACGGACCCTATATTTTCGACCCCGCTTGCTACTGGGGCGATCGCGAATGCGATCTGGCGATGCTCCCGCTGCATCCGGAACAGCCGCCGCAAATCTATGATGGCTATCAATCCGTTTCGCCGCTACCGTCCGGGTTTCTTGAGCGGCAACCCATCTACCAGCTCTATACGCTGCTGAATCGCGCAATTCTGTTTGGCGGACAACATCTGGTGACGGCGCAGAAAGCGCTTGATGACGTGTTCATGGATAAGGCCCCGTAAGGGGCCTTGCTTATGCGGATTAGCTGATTTGTACGCCTTTCAGGCGGAACTGAATGGTCATGGTAATGCCGGTTCCTGGTTTACCCGGTTCATAGCGCCATTTACGTAAAGCGTTTTTCACTTCACGCTCAAACATGTTGGCCGGCTGGGCAGAGAGGATCTGCACGTTATCCACGCGCCCTTCCGCCGTGACGTCGAACTTAACCCGAACATTCCCTTCAATGCGCAGCGCCTGCGCACGAGCAGGATAGCTCGGTTCTCCACGGCTTAACGCCCGCGGTCCGGTCGGCGCCGTGACGGTCGGTTTAGCGTTCGCGGTTGAGGTGCTCGGCGCGGTGCGCGCTGGCGCCGTATTTGTATTTTCAAACGGCGAGGCCGGGCGCGTTTCCGCCGGTTTTACATCACGCTTCGGTTGCTCAACCTTTTTTTCCGGCTTCGGTTTAGGCTTTGGTTTAGGTTTAGGTTTAGGTTTCGGTTTATGGATAACGACCGGCGCCTCTTTTGGCGGTTCAGGAATCACTTCCGGTTCCGGCTCTGGTTCCGGTTCAACGATGGGTTCAACGACCGGCTGAGCCGCCTGAGGCGGTTCCAGATCTGCCGGGGCCACCATAGTAATCTCAATGGGCTGTGAGGGTGACGGCCGTTCAATAACCTGATGTACCGAAGTATAGAGCAGCGCCGCGACAACACCGCCGTGGATAACCACAGACAGTAGCGTGGGCCACGGAAAGCGGCGAGGTAAATCAAAGGTCATTGCGCTCATAGTCGTTTCTGTTGAAAAATGATGCCCCGATTTTAAATGCAAATAGCAATCATATTCAACTAGGGTTGTTGGCTTGTATCAAAATTTGCCCTGATTTATGACAAAAAGCCGCCGGGACGTGGCATTCTGGGGATCGTGAGCATCTTTGCATTGCAGTCAACGACGGTTTCACTTAACGTGATTCGCCAATTTATTGATAAGGAGCCATGCCGTGCTTTACGTTATCTACGCTGAAGATATCGCCGACTCTCTGGAAAAACGGACGTCGGTACGTCCCGCCCACCTGGCGCGTTTGCAATTATTACATGATGAAGGTCGTTTACTGACCGCCGGCCCAATGCCCGCAGTCGACAGTAATGAACCCGGCGCGGCGGGCTTCACCGGCTCAACGGTAATTGCGGAATTTGAATCACTGGAAGCGGCGCAATCATGGGCCAATGACGATCCGTATATCGCCGCAGGGGTTTATCAGAAAGTATCTGTAAAACCGTATAAAAAAGTATTCTAAAGAACCAAATGTTGGCAAAAAACAGAGGCACCGCGAGCGGTGCCTTTTGTTTCGACTCTCAAAACTCAGAGAAGGTGAACAGCAGAGAGTGTCGTTGCCGCTTAACCAGCTCTTTTCTGATGGCGAGGATGCGCATATTACGACGCGACTGGCCTTCCAGCCAGCGTGCTTTACGGCGGCTCACCTGCCGAAGCATGCGCCAGCGCCCTACTTCCGTTCTACTACGCTTCATTACAACTACTCTACGAGTGAAAACAGCCTGCATTATAGACCGATGAATCTGGCTAACCAACGCTTTCGCTGCGTTTTTATTTGCCAGATGGATGTTGATGCGTAAACTCATGTCATCAAGTCATTCAAAAGGATTTTTCATCTATGACAACCTTTTACACGGTGGTGAACTGGCTGGTTATACTTGGTTACTGGCTACTTATCGCCGGTGTAACATTACGGATATTAATGAAAAGACGCGCGGTCCCGTCAGCGATGGCCTGGCTGCTTGTCATTTATATTCTTCCGCTGGTGGGAATTATCGCCTATCTCTCGTTTGGCGAACTGCATCTGGGTAAACGCCGCGCCGAGCGCGCGCGGGCCATGTGGCCCTCGACGGCCAAGTGGTTAAAAGATCTCAAAGCCTGCAAGCATATCTTTGCCGATGATAATAGCCCGGTCGCCGAATCGTTGTTCAAACTCTGCGAACGACGTCAGGGAATTGGCGGCGTCAAAGGAAACCAGCTCCAGCTGCTCACCGAGTCCGATGACGTCATGCAAGCGCTCATCCGCGATATCCAGCTCGCCCGGCACAATATTGAGATGGTGTTCTATATCTGGCAGCCTGGCGGCATGGCCGACCAGGTCGCCGAATCATTAATGGCGGCGGCCAGACGCGGTGTACATTGCCGGCTGATGCTCGACTCCGCCGGGAGCGTGGCCTTTTTCCGCAGCCCCTGGGCCGCGATGATGCGTAATGCCGGCATTGAAGTCGTCGAAGCGCTGAAGGTCAACCTGATGCGCGTCTTCCTGCGCCGTATGGACCTGCGTCAGCACCGTAAAATGGTCATGATCGATAACTATATTGCCTATACCGGCAGTATGAATCTGGTTGATCCGCGTTTCTTTAAGCAGGACTCCGGCGTTGGCCAGTGGATCGATCTGATGGCGCGAATGGAAGGGCCTGTAGCGACAGCCATGGGCATTGTCTACTCCTGCGACTGGGAGATTGAAACCGGTAAACGTATTTTACCGCCGCCGCCGGACGCGAACATTATGCCGTTCGAAGAGGCCAGCGGGCACACGATTCACACTATCGCCTCGGGCCCGGGCTTTCCGGAAGATTTGATCCATCAGGCTCTGCTCACTGCCGCCTACGCGGCCAAAGAGCATTTGATCATGACGACTCCCTACTTGTGCCCAGTGACGATCTTCTGCATGCCATCTGCACCGCCGCCCAGCGCGGCGTCGATGTCAGCATCATCCTGCCGCGCAAGAACGACTCGCTGCTGGTGGGCTGGGCCAGCCGCGCCTTCTTTACCGAACTGCTGGCTGCCGGGGTGAAGATCTACCAGTTTGAAGGCGGCCTGCTGCATACCAAGAGCGTGCTGGTTGACGGCGAGCTCAGCCTGGTGGGCACCGTTAACCTCGACATGCGCAGCCTGTGGTTGAACTTCGAGATTACGCTGGTGATTGACGATGCCGGATTTGGCAGCGATCTGGCCGCGGTGCAGGATGATTATATCTCCCGCTCGCGCCTGCTGGACGCCAGGCTATGGTTAAAACGTCCGCTGTGGCAGCGGATCGCCGAGCGACTGTTTTACTTCTTCAGTCCGTTGCTGTAAAACGTGCCAATCAGATGTTTAATGGGTAGCAATCATGGATATGGATTTAAACAATCGCCTGACCGAAGACGAAACGCTTGAACAGGCTTACGACATTTTCCTCGAGCTGGCCGTCGACAACCTCGACCCGGCGGATGTCATTCTGTTCAATCTGCAGTTTGAAGAACGCGGCGGCGCTGAGCTCTTTGACCCGGCGCCTGACTGGGAAGAGCACGTCGATTTTGACCTCAACCCTGACTTCTTCGCGGAAGTGGTCATTGGCCTGGCCGATGAAGATGGCGGCGAGATTAACGATATTTTTGCGCGCGTGCTGCTGTGCCGTGAAAAAGACCACAAGCTCTGTCATATCCTGTGGCGCGAATAAAATCTTTCTTAAGTAAATAACGATACAGAATAAGCCTGCCGGGTTTAACCAGAGCAGGCTTTTTTATTTATTCGGGTAGTTTACTGCCGCAGGCGTTGCAGTAGCGGGCGTCTTTTTCATGATTTGCATGCTGACAATTCGAACATATGCGCTGAGTACGGCGATTCTGAAAGGTCGTGGTCATATGGGTGGTAATTAAGCCGGTGGGAATCGCAATAATTGAGTAGCCGATTAAGATAAGGATGGAGGCCAGAATTCGCCCGAGCGGCGTATGCGGCGTGATGTCGCCATATCCCACCGTGGTTATCGTCACAATCGCCCAGTAAACCGACGCATTCAGCGTAGTAAACCCATATCGCGGCCCCTCAACCAGATACATCAGGGCGCCAAAAATCACCATCACGATGGCAATAAAAGAGTAGAACAGGATCAACTGGTGGCGAGCGCTGACGATGGCGGTCCAGAAAATATTCAGCGACGGCATAAAACGCAGCAGTTTAAGAATACGCAGCGCGCGAATCGCGCGCATGGCCCGCCAGGCGAACACGTACTCAATACTGATCTCAGGCCATAGCCACATTACGTAGAGCGGTAAGATAGTGGCAAGATCAATAATTCCCCAAAAGCTGAAAATATACTTTAGCGGATTCGGCCAACTGATAATGCGCAGAATATACTCGCAGGTAAAAACCGCGGTGACAATAAGCTCAAGCCAGACAAAGACATGCCATTCATCTACCGTCAGATGATATTGCGTTCCCAATCCGGACTCGATAAATATCACCAGCACGCTAAGCAGCGCAAAGAGGCCGCAGAATCCCTCAAAATGCCGGCCGGAGCGACGGTTTTGATCGAAGAGTAAATGATACAGCCGCAGACGAGCGGCATGAATATGAAAAGCCACGTTAACCTCGCTAAAAAAAGGGCTGACCTGCGTCAGCCCCAGAGATTATAACGGGTCTACCTTCAGGCAGGAAACCGCGTGTCGGAAACTGCCCTCCAGCACCGGTCGCGTCTTAGCGCACTCCGGCCCGGCAATCGGGCACCGCGTGCGAAATACGCATCCCGACGGCGGGTTAATCGGCGATGGCAATTCCCCCTCCAGCAGTTGGATAGTTTTATTCTTCTCTTTATCGGGGTCCGGCACCGGCACCGCCGACATCAGCGCTTTGGTATAAGGATGCAGCGGATTATGGTACACCTCATCGTAGGTGCCCAGTTCCACGGCATGCCCGAGATACATCACCAGTACGCGGTCAGAAATGTGCTTCACCACCGCCAGATCGTGGGCGATAAAAATCAGCGATAGTCCCATTTCACGCTGCAGCTGCTGCAGCAGATTCACTACCTGCGCCTGAATCGACACATCCAGCGCCGAAACCGGCTCATCGCAAATAATGAGCTTCGGCTCAAGAATGAGCGCACGGGCAATACCGATGCGCTGACACTGGCCGCCGGAGAACTCATGCGGGTAGCGGTTAATCAGGTTCGGCAGCAGCCCCACTTTCATCATCATCGCCTTAACGCGATCGCGAACTTCCTGACGCGGCATTTTCGGATGATAGGTACGCAGCGGCTCGGCGATAATTTCCCCGATAGTCATGCGCGGGTTTAGCGACGCCAGCGGATCCTGAAAGATCATCTGAATATCGCTGCGCACGTCGCGCCATTCGTCGGCCTTCATTCCCAGCAAATCTTTACCTAGCCAGGCGACTTTACCGTCGGTGGCTTTGACCAGACCAATGATCGCGCGCGCGAAGGTCGATTTTCCGCATCCGGACTCGCCGACCACGCCCAGGGTTTCACCTTCATACAGACGCAGCGTTACGCCATCCACCGCTTTCAGCGTTTTCGACGGCTGCCAGAACCACTGTTTACCGTCTTTAATATCAAAGTGCACTTTCAGATCGGCGATTTCGAGCAGGACTTTTCTTTGTTCCGTTACGGCGTTCATAGCAAATCCCCCACCGGTTGAAAGCAGGCGCGCAGGCGGCCCGGTGCAAACTCCTCCAGAGGCGGAGCGCTATTGCAAATTTCCATCGCATGCGGACAGCGCGGCTGGAACGGACAGCCCTTCGGCAGCCGCAGCAGGTTCGGCGGATTGCCCGGAATCGTTAACAGAGCATCGCCTTCCGCATCCAGCCGCGGCACCGCATTGAGCAGACCGATAGAATAAGGGTGCGATGGTTGATAAAAGACGTCGCGCGCTTGACCATATTCCATCGTACGCCCGGCGTACATTACCAGCACCTTATCGCAGATCCCGGCGACGACGCCGAGATCGTGGGTAATCATAATGATCGCCGTATTGAACTCGCGCTTGAGCTCATTAAGCAGCGTCATGATTTGCGCCTGTACGGTCACGTCCAGCGCCGTTGTCGGCTCATCGGCAATCAGCAGCTTAGGCCGGCACAGCAACGCCATCGCAATCATCACGCGCTGGCGCATGCCGCCGGAAAATTCGTGCGGATACATTTTCATCCGTTTACGCGCTTCGGGCATTTTGACCGCGTCCAGCATTTTCACCGACTCTTCAAAGGCTTCGGCTTTGCTCAACGCTTTATGCAGCATCAGGACTTCCATCAGCTGCTCCCCTACCCGCATATACGGATTCAGCGAGGTCATCGGGTCCTGAAAAATCATTGAGATCTGCTCGGCGCGCAGCTTATTCAGTTCGCGCTCCGGAAGGTTGAGGATCTGCTTACCGTTAAAGGTCGCAGAACCGCCGATGCGACCGTTCGCCGCCAGCAGGCCCATCAGCGCAAATGCGGTCTGCGACTTACCGGAACCAGACTCGCCCACGATGCCTAAGGTTTCCCCGGCCCGCAGATTAAAATTGAGATCGTTGACCGCGGTCACATCACCATCGGGAGTACCAAAGGTGACGCGGAGATCTTTCACATCCAGAAGCAGTCCGGATTGTTGTGCTGCCTGCGGCGCTTTCGCCGTTTCCATCGTACTCATGTCGGCGCTCCTTAGCGGTCTTTCGGGTCGAGGGCATCACGCAGGCCATCGCCGATAAAGTTAAAACAAAACAGCGTTACCACCAGGAAACCGGCAGGAAACAGCAGTAGCCACGGCGAAACTTCCATCGAGTTGGCGCCATCGCTGAGCAGCGCGCCCCAGCTGCTTAACGGCTCCTGGGTACCCAGGCCGAGGAAGCTCAGGAAGGATTCGAACAAAATCATGCTCGGCACCAGCAGTGAGGCATACACCACGACCACGCCAAGCACGTTAGGCACGATATGGCGGATAACGATATTGCCCGTTGAAACGCCGCCAACCTGCGCAGCTTCAATAAACTCTTTACGCTTCAGGCTCAGGGTCTGGCCGCGAACGATACGCGCCATATCCAGCCAGGAGACCATCCCGATGGCAACGAAAATCAGCAGGATATTCTGACCAAAAAAGGTCACCAGCAGGATGACGAAGAACATAAACGGGAAGGAGTTGAGGATTTCCAGCAGACGCATCATTACCGAATCCACTTTGCCGCCAAGATAGCCGGAAAGCGACCCGTAAAGCGTTCCCAGAATCACCGCCACCAGCGCAGCGGCCACGCCGACCATTAATGAGATACGCCCGCCAATCGCCACCCGCACCAGCAGGTCGCGGCCGGAAGAGTCGGTACCAAAGTAGTGCCCGGACTCCGTATCGGGCGCGCTGGACATCATGCCCCAATCGGTATCGTAATAGGAAAACTGCGATACCATCGGCGCGATGGTGACAAACAGCGCAATAATCACCAGCACAATCAGGCTGGCGACGGCAGCGCGGTTATGCATAAAGCGGCGGCGAGCGTCCTGCCAGAGGCTGCGTCCCTCGACTTCCAGCTTTTCACTGAAGTTTTCCAGCGCCTCGTTGTTTTTCTTACTTAACATCATGGCGAACCCCAGCGTTAGTAACGGATTTTCGGATCGATAACGGCGTACAGCACGTCAACAATCGCGTTAAACAGAATGGTCAATGCGCCCACCAGAATGGTCAGACTAAGGACCAGCGAGTAGTCGCGGTTCAACGCGCCGTTGACGAACAGTTGACCGATTCCCGGCAGGCCATAAATGGTTTCGATAACCATTGAGCCGGTAATAATGCCGACAAAGGCGGGCCCCATATAGGAGAGCACCGGCAGCAGCGCGGGCTTTAATGCATGGCGCAGAATAATGCGCCGCATCGGTAAGCCTTTTGCCCGGGCGGTGCGAATGAAGTTAGAGTGGAGAACTTCGATCATAGAGCCACGGGTAATACGCGCGATGCTGGCGATATAGGCCAACGACAGGGCGACCATCGGCAAAATCATATATTGCAGCGCCCCGCCATTCCATCCGCCGCCCGGCAGCCAGTGCAGGGTGATAGCAAATATCATGACCAGTAACGGCGCGACCACGAAACTCGGTATCACCACCCCGGTCATTGCCACCCCCATCACGGCAAAATCCCATTTTGTATTTTGCTTCAAAGCCGCAATCACCCCGGCGCTCACGCCAAGCACAACCGCCAGAAAAAACGCGGCGAAGCCTAATTTGGCTGACACCGGGAAGCTGGAAGCGACCAGATCGTTAACCGAGTAATCTTTATATTTAAAGGAAGGACCGAAATCACCGTGCGCCAGCTGCTTCAGGTAATTGAAGTACTGGGTCATGATGGGGTCGTTTAAATGGTATTTTGCTTCAATATTCGCCATGACTTCCGGCGGCAGCGTACGTTCACCGGTAAAAGGGCTTCCCGGTGCAAGACGCATCATGAAGAAAGAGATAGTAATAAGAATAAATAGCGTCGGAATCGCTTCCAGACAGCGACGAAAGATGAATTTTAACATTGCCCGTACCTTCTGGCCTGTGCCTTTAATAGTGCGATGAAATAAGACACCGTGAGGCAAGCGTTAACGCCTGCCCCACGTATTGCCATTAGTGCTTCACAATGTACATATTTCTTGTATAGGTATTATCCAGCGGATCTTTGCCGGTATAGCCACCTACCCACGGTTTAACCAAACGGGCGTTGACATAATAGAAGACCGGTACGATGACGGAGTCTTTATCCAGCTGCTGCTCAGATTGCGCATAGAGGTCCGCGCGTTTCCCTTCGTCGCTGGTTTTCAGCGTTTCAGCGATAATCTTGTCGAAAGCCGGGCTCTTATAATGTGATGTGTTGTTTGAGCTGTCGCTCAGCATCGTATTGAGGAAGGAGGTCGGTTCGTTATAGTCCGCACACCAGCCGGCGCGCGCAATATCAAAGGTGCCCTGATGGCGGTTATCAAGGAAGGTTTTCCATTCCTGGTTTTCCAGCTTCACGTTTACGCCGAGGTTTTTCTTCCAGATGGACGCCACCGCGATAGCCAGTTTTTTGTGCAAATCGGAAGTGTTATACAGCAGATTGAAGGTCAGCGGCTTATCAGCGCTATAGCCCGCTTCGGCCAGCAATTTTTTCGCTTCTTCGTTACGTTTTTCCTGCGACCACTTGAACCACTCGGGCTCAATAAGCTTCATGCCATCGGTATAAGGCGGCGTGTAGCTATAGGCTGGCAGGTCGCCCTGGTTCTTCACTTTATTGACAATAATGTCGCGATCCAGCGCCATCTTCAGAGCCGTACGCACGCGAACGTCGGTAAACGGGGCTTTCTGGTTATTGATTTCGTAATAATAAGTACACAGATACGGATCGACGTGAACTTCCTTCGGGATCTCTTTTTTCAGTTTCTGGAACAGCTCGATCGGCATGTTGTTATAGGTCATATCGATTTCACCGCTGCGGTAGCGGTTAACGTCGGTGACTTCTGAAGAAATCGGCAGGAAGGTGACCTGATTAATCACGGTTTTGGCGTTATCCCAGTAGTTGGTATTACGCTCCAGAACAATGCGTTCGTTCACAACCCAATCTTTTAATTTATACGCGCCATTGCTGACGATATTGGCCGGCTGGGTCCATTTGTCACCGAATTTCTCAATGGCGGATTTAGGTACCGGCGAAACGGATGGGTGAACGAGCAGTTTGTAGAAGTACGGCACCGGTTCGCTAAGGGTCACTTCAAAGGTATGATCGTCAAGCGCTTTTACGCCCAGATCGGTCGCTGGTTTTTTCCCGGCGATAATGTCGTCAATATTGGCTAAATGACCATACTGCAGATAGCTTGCATAAGGAGAAGCGGTTTTCGGATCCGCCAGGCGCTGCCAGCTATAAACGAAATCTTGTGCCGTAACCGGCGTGCCGTCGGACCACTTTGCATCTTTACGTAGATGGAAGGTCCAGACTTTAAAATCTTTGTTGTCCCATTTTTCCGCAACGCCCGCGACCGGATGACCGTCGAGGTCGCTTACCAGCAGCCCTTCAAACAAATCGCGGTTAATATTGGACTCCGGCACGCCTTCAATTTTATGCGGATCGAGGGACTGAACTTCGGAGCCGTTGTTACGTACCAGCGTTTGTTTGTCCGCCAGCTGTACCCCTGCCGGTACATCTGCCGCAACGGCGGCGTTGATGGTCATTAACGCAGAGAGTACTCCTGCGGCTACCAGGCTTTTTTTCGTGATGATGGTCATGTGTTTGTTACTCCAATCATTATAATTACTGGTTATTTAACCAGCCTGTTTTCTCTTTTCTGGATTCTGAACAGTGCAGGAGTTTATGCTGCTGTCAGAGAGTACTGCTTGCTATCACCGACTTATTTATTACGGCCGCTCAAACGGCAGCCTTGACGTCGATTCTTACCCCCCTGTCCGGAGGCAATTTTAGTCCCGAGGGGCTATATAATAAAAATTCTCATTTGCGTAGGTATTCCGCCAAAGATCACGCCGGAAAGTACCAAAACGCTTTATTGTCCGCCAATGCAATTTGCAAATATGTTACCGAATTCTCTTTTGTGGCCCGCAGACGGCGGAGTTTTATTCCCTTATTCGCACGGCCAAGTTTATTAATCTTATTACTATCAAAGGATTGTGATAAATCCCTCACGCTATGCGTCATCCCGCGCCGAACAGCTGCTTTTTTGTACGAAAATTTAACAATCGCTTATTATTTAGCACATTCATCTGCTTCATAGGGGAAATTACTAATATCATTTCGATTATCAGACGGCAAGCACCAGAGAATGATGTGAATAAAATAACAGTAATTAATGTGGGTAAAAAGCCGCGATGGTGACGAGGGGGATGGGTAAGTTATTGATAATAAAAAGTAATACCAAAGCATTAGAAAAGCGTATTGCAGGGCGGAAAATCACTTTTTTTAATATGTTTTGCCGATAATGAGCAAACGCGGAACAGATTGTCCCGCGAGTCGGACGCTGGTTAATTCACGAGGCCAGGAAAGAGCGCCTTAATCCCGGTAACGATGAACTCGATCCCAAGCGCCATCAGCAACAGCCCCATGATACGGGTAATCACGTTAATGCCGGTTTGGCCAAGCAGGCGAACCAGCCAGGGGGCCATACGGAAAATCCCCCAGCAGCACAGCGCAAAAAGAGCAATCGCCACTGAAAATCCGACAAAATGGGCGACGCTATGGTAGCGGGTTCCCCAGACAATGGTTGAGCTGATGGCGCCGGGTCCCGCCATCAGAGGCAGCGCCAGCGGAACAACGCCGATACTTTCGCGAATGGCCGTTTCTGATTTTTCTTGTTTGTTCTGTTTATCCTCCCCAAGCTTGCCGCTGATCATCGACATGGCGATGGTGACGACCAGAATTCCGCCAGCAATACGGAATGAATCGATGGAAATCCCGAAGACCTGCAGAATCGCGTCACCTAAAAATAGCGACGTGAGCAGGATAATGGCCACCGACAGGTTGGCTGTCAGGTTGGTTTTGTTACGCACCGCAGCCGTCTGGTAGCTGGTCATGCTAATAAAGACCGGGATAATGCCTACCGGGTTGACCAGCGCAAATAATCCAATAAAAAATTTAAAGTAAGCTGAAAAATCAAACATCGACTGAATCACAGGGCGCTCCGCAGCATCATTAAAAATGGCTGTTGATAGTTACCAGCATAAAATATCCGCGAGAAGATACGCTGTTTGATGGCATAATTCATCTCTGCTGACGCATAAGCTCATAATTACGCTCGGATGTTACTTATTTGTTTCCGCAATGCTATTTAATCCTTTAATTAGCATACCTAATCATTACACTTGATCAAACAGGTCAAAAAACGACCTGCTGAAAGGTATCAGCTTGGCTGATTATTGATTTAGATCACATAAATTGTACCCAGAAGTGAGTAACCTTGTTTACATCCAGCGAGGAGGCAAAACAGCGGTACCTGAAAGAATAAAGCAAAGCTTTTTTAGTCAATCGGTGAAGTCAGAAGCACAAAATTCTTTACGTTAACATTTACATGCAAGCCGTTAACACAATGTCTATACTGTCGAATCGAGCTACTGATTGACTAAAAAAGTTTAACATTATCAGGAGAGCATTATGGCTGTTACTAATGTCGCT
>ENA-UOYX01000505-UOYX01000505.1-food-metagenome-genome-assembly--contig:-NODE-505-length-13481-cov-11.253761_pt1 | contig 13481 bp, 14 predicted proteins | sample MGYA00249880_ERZ772718 | MGnify/ENA primary metagenome ERZ772718 (study PRJEB29005, sample SAMN08379458) | food metagenome | isolation source: cheese spiked with Escherichia coli O157 | study: EMG produced... | reverse complement strand
TGAAAACAAGAACCTCGCTTAGGCCTGTGTCCATATTACGTGGGTAGGATCAGGTGTCGTAGATAGCGTCATGCAGTGCCATCTGTGCTTCGCGGATCTCGTCTTCGTTTACTTCAATCTCTTCTTGTTCTTCTTCGGTATCTTCCCAAGTGGTTTTGAATTTAGCCATAAAGTTATTGCGCAGGGATTCAAAGTTAGTAACAGGTGCGGATTTTTCTTCAACCGGAACTACTACCGGATCAGCTTCTTTCTGTTCTTCCTGTTCTACTTTTTCACCGTTACCCCAGCGATAGTTAAGGAGTTCTTCCAGTTCTTCATCAATGGATGTTTCTTCAACTGCTTCAACTTCAACCGCTGCTACTTCGAAAGTGGTTTCCTGCGCTGCCAGTTCAGCTTTCAGAGATGCGTTTTCAGCTTCCAGTTCAGCAATGCGTGCTTTCAGTGCTTCAACTTCGGAAGATTCAACCACTGCAACTTCTTCTTTAACTTCTTCAACTACTACCGGAGCAACTTCTTTCTGTGCTTCTTTTTTGCAGAAGAAGGAGGAAGTAACCTGTAATGCGTGGTTGTAGAAGGAACCGCCTTTAGCGGTGTTAACAGTACCAGAAACATCCTTTACAGTGGATTCAGTAGCAACAGTACGGAAGCGTTTTGCGACTTCCTGGGTCTCTACGCCGTATTCGTTACGCTTGCTCTTGTGATGCATTACAGCACGGAAGCCGGAAGCAGTTTTAACAACAGCGAGATAGTAAGTTTCATCGGCTTTAACAGCACGAGCGAAGCAATAAACGGATTCACCTTCTACCAGTGTAGGTTTAACGTGACGTTTGTCGAAACGGTTAGTGATCTGCCATTCAGCACCGTCTTTGATGCCAGCATTCTGACGCATTTCGGTCAGAGTCTTACCGGATACTACTTCAAAGGATTTGTCTTGTTTGCTTGCTTTACCTTCCATGACGGTAATGTTCAGTTTGCCGTTGGATTTAATAAACAGGTTGAAGGTGATGCGCTTAGAATTTTTCATTTATAAATACTCCTGAATGCTGTGTTAGTTTTAATTGTTCATTTCAAGCCTCCTTTGCTGCAACAAGGGAGGCTTTTTATTTTTAAAGCCATCATATAATTCTCAGTGAAAGTGGATTAACAAACTTGAACGTTAATCTTTATCTGAATTTCGTATTTCTTCATTAGCTTATAGAATCCGCTTCTATCAATTCCTTCCTTCTTAAAGAAATTCTCGCCGCCTCGTTCAGTATCGCCATAAAAGCGTTTAGCAATATCAACAATCATTTCACGAGTAAACTTAACAGGTCTAGCCATAAGTAGATTCCTCAAATGTGGATTAATAAGGACAATAAAAAGAGCTTTTCGCCCTCGATACTTCTATTTATAAAAGTCATTTCAGAAAACCCTGTAAAACCACTGTATATCTGATCAGTGGGAGCACGAATTGCTAAAGAGAAGATTAATAATTAATCAATTCGTACATTATTCAATCGAAAAGGCACTGTATGTTTAACCAGTGCCGTATGTGTTAACAGTGAATCAGGGGATTTTCAGAAGTGAACAATCATTTCATGCATGTATTTATACACGAAAAAATCTTGCTTATCATCAATATGGGGATTGTTTCGAAAATTTCAACCCCTACCAACGAGAAAAAGTATAAAATAATCCTTGACAGTTGTCAATACACTTGACCTAAGCGAGAAATGACTATCAAAATTTTTGTGTGAAAATGGCGGATAACGATTATCAACCTTTATAACCTATTATAGCACGGCGACCTTTTGATAATTCTTTTTAAATCATGCATTTACAGCGATTTTTGGTGATTTTCCGGTTAAATAATATACAAGAATTTTCTATCAAAATTTTTGATGAAAAACCTACACTACAAACCTACGCTTTAAAGGGATTGGCCTACACTACACTAGCCAGTAAACCTACACTATAACACCCTCAAACCTACACTATGAAACCTACACACCTACACTAACCCTACACTTCAATCTCATAATTGTATGATCTTGAAAGACATTTCACCCCACAGACCATAGAATATAAAATTCGAACTAACGTTCTCCTTTTTGCTCGTTTTCTCTCACTACGTTCAAGAAAGATCTCGCAAAAAGAATACGGCGTAGCCGTGCGCGAAGCGCCCATCAACACCTTCTAAGACCTGCAAGCAGGATTCGAAAGGGATTGGATAGTTCGCTTCGCTCACGTTCACGCCTACGGCGTTCACTCGCTTTTGAAAGGATTTTCTTAGAAAGGGATTTAATACTAGTTACTAACTGATTCTAGTAAACGAACGAAGTGAGTAACAATCACTTTCTAGAAAGGTATTGGTATCCCTTCGGGATTGCAACCTTCGGTTGCTAAATTGCTTCCTGATTATTATTTCTCCAAAAGAAAGATTCTTATATTCTAAAGATACTTCTTCGTTTTGATGATGATTTAATCAAATCATGAAGGAGGGCTTTGCCCGACTGAATACAATCACTCTTTTCATAATAACAAGAATTTTCTCTTTATAAATAATATTAGATTGATTCACTTTCTTTTAGAGGATTTCCACTATGAACCATAAAATGACTACCACTACTCCTTTCATCCTGTTAGGTTTTGATGCTGATAGCTTCCACAATGACAAGTTAATGAAGATGTTCCGTGAACGTGGTTACAACATTCTTTTCAACTCTGATGAATCTCATTTCTCTAGTGCATGGTATGCGTTTTGCCGTAATAAGAAGCCGACCATTGTTGTTAACGTCTTCACCGATGAAGAACGCTTAAAGTACCAGAATCTACCAGCAATTATTGTTCGTGATGATCTGCCGTTTCAAGTCCGTTCCGGTGACATTGATCTGGGTAGCTTCGTTACTGTCTATGAACTGGATGAAGCAATGTTTAACTACGGCAAACAACCCGCTCAGGAAGCCCCAGAACAAGATGAACAAGACGAAGATGACGACGACTACGCACCAATCTGTTTCTCTTCTCAGAATGGCTTCTACGGTTACGATGAAGGCTTAGATATGCTGTAAGTTAGGTCAACCCTTTGGCGTCTTGTCAAGGGGTATTGACAAAATTTTATGACTTTTTATGATTGTTGCACTTGACAACTTTGAACCTATTTGACCTAGATTTGTAAAGAGGATGTTAATTATGAACACTACTAAGAAAATTGATGGACGTAAAAACCCGAACCGCAAACCGTGGACCCCAAACCTGAATTTCTCAATGGTTGACTTCCATGAACGCCAGCGTCGCATTCAAGAAGAAATTGATCGCGCGATTGCTGAATCTAAATGAGATAAAAACTTCTTATAAATAAAATTGTTCCGGTGATGCTGCCGGAACTAGGAGGATCAATATCATTATCGCAAAACCGTTTAAGGGGAATTACTACTATGAATACTGTTACTACTATGAATACTGTTACTACTATGAATACTGCTGTTAAAACTGCTTCCGTGTCTCTGGTTGTTGATAACGAAGTTGCAAAAATGACTCTTCGTGAAATTGCCGACCTTATTGGAGTTCGTTTTTCAAACCTTGAAACTTCTATGAACCGACTGGTTGAACGCCAAGTTATCCGAAAACCTGCAACGCAGAATTTCGAGAAAATCAATAACTTAGGGTTTGCTGTTACTGTTAAAGATTATGTGTTTGAGGGTGAGCAAGGTCGCTTAGATTCGATTGTCTTGATTGCTCAAAACGTACCGGAATTTACTCGCCAACTGGTTGACCGTTGGAATTATCTGGAAGAGAAACTGAAAACCGCCAATAATACTCCTGTTAACCCGTATGCAGACTTTGAAGAAACCGATTGGATCGAACTGGCATTAGATGAAAAACGCAAAAATAAAAAACTGATTGAGCTACACATTCGCAAATCCGTAGATAGCCATTCTATGACACGTCTGTTAGGCGCTAAAAAGGGCGCTACGAAGGTTAAAGAAGCACTGACGGCCTTACGTACTGCTGGATACATTGAGCGCGTCTATGATGAAAATAACAAGCCGTGTGGGTATGTTGCTAATGACTCTTCTCTGTCTTTCTGCCGCATGAATGCTCACTACCAACTTGAATTTACTGTTGATGTTCTTCCGGTGCTGGTTGAATTGGGCGTTTTGGAAGAAGAACAGAAAGCAACTCTTAAACTACCGCAGCCAAATAACACTATTCTGATTCAAAACAAAGCTGCTAAACAGATTCGTGAATCAGGTAACGTAATTTCCCTTGTTGATTTTGGGATCTGATTAATCGCCCGGCGCATAATTGCGCTGGGCTTTTTGTATTTGGTGCATCCAGATTTGTCGGAAGAATATAGATGCGCTGAACTTTAAGCGCATGTGCATAAAAAAAGGCCAACCCCGAAGGATTGGCCTAGAGAATCAAATTCCTGTTGCTTCTACCATTTCACCGTCAACCTGAACAAAGAATTTCAAATCAACTTTATGGAGTGATTTGTAGAATTGAGCGATTGAAATACCGTGTTCACTCAATACTTGTTCTTTTTCGGCTTTACCTTTCGGCGCTTGATAGTACGCTTTTACAATCGCTGCCAGTTGTTCACGATTAAAACGGGCAGGGCGACCGCGAGTAGCTTTAGTAGTCATAGTCATTTTCTCCAAATTAAAGTGAATGTTCACCTTTATTTAGAGGACTTACATTTTATCGGAAAAAGTTCTCCATCGTCAACCGACATAAAGAACTCTGCCTTAATCCCGTACTTCTTCAACCGTGAATAATATGTACCCCGACTAATATCAACCTTGCGCAGCACTTCGAAGAACTCTTTAGGATTCCTGTAATAGTGGCTATATCGCACGTTAGCGAGTTCTACAAACAATTCCCTTGTATCACCATAGCCTTTCTTGAAAGCCACGTTACGATAGCGTGTAATGGCATGATTCAATCTCTTCTGTTTAAGCACTTCCCTGATCGGTGTCCACTGCAACCGATAGATCGGACCGTCATCCACTCGATAATAACGCTTGATATCAAAATCAAACCATTCACGGACTCGCTGAAACTCTGTCTGTGATGTTCGGTGCTTCTTAAAGAAGTTGTGAATATCTGTATATCCCTGATCGCGATACAACTCTATTAAAATTTGCTTCGCTTCCTCGCGACTAAAGCCGGATGTTGTGTAATCAGTCTTCTTGTGATGGTGCTTAACTGGCAAACGATATTCATGATCGGTACAAGACAAGGCTAATTCTAATTCATCTCTTTCTTGCTGATTAATTAGCATACAACCCCCTTTGATTAATACCCGTATTTATCAAAATATCAACAATTTAATAAATACCTTCATATTTCGTAATGAGGGTAATTACATGAAACTGATTTCTAATAAGGCAAAATTAAAAAAGATTCTCAGAAATGCAGCCAAATATATTACGCCACCGCCTAAACTCCTTCCGTCTGAATGGTGCGAAGCTAATATGGTGCTGGTAGATGGTCCTCAAGCTGGGGATAAAGTTAAATTGTTGTCATTCCAGAAAGGTATGATTGATGCTCCTTTCCTTGAGAACAAGAAAAAGTATGTCCTGATGACCAGTGCGCAGATCGGAAAAACTACCATCCTAAACGGTATCCTGTTTAACCAGATGGCTAACGATCCATGCAATATGATTATCGGACAATCAACCGCTAAAGAAATGTCTCAATATCTCGCTGGTAAGATCCGACCGTCTATCGAAGCATGTGATGCATTAAAAGACGTGGTTACAGACAAGAATGATCGCAATGCAGTTAACAACAATAACCAACTCCAGCTAAAAACGAATCACTTCCTGTACATGGTATCGCTTACCAGTCCATCAACCCTACGCGGTAAGACCGCAAAGGTTGGATTACTTGACGAAATCGATGCTGCCACAGCCTCAGAAGAAGGTGATCCGGTGGCACTGGCTGCTAACCGTTTAACTACCTTTGGGGATGAAGGTCGATTAGTCGTATCCAGTACCCCGACCAGTAAGCTCGGAAGCATTAACCAGCAATGGTTATCAAGCGATATGCGTATGTTTTTTGTTCCGTGTCCTCATTGCGGGGAACACCAGGTGATCGAGTGGGAAAACGTACAGTTTGAATGGCGTAACATCGATGGTAAGAACTTACCCGATCCTGATACCGCTCGTTATATTTGCCCCCACTGTAAGAACGCATGGACAGAAGGGGAACGAATCAGGGCAGTAGCACAAGGCGAGTGGAGAGCAACCCGTGAAAGTGAGGTAGCCGGATTCTGGATTAGCCGTCTGTATTCACCTTTCAGCACGATCCGCGCTTGTGTGGTTGATTTTAGTCATGCGTGGCAATCCTTTGATTTACAATCATTTTTTAACACCGTATTAGGTAAGGTGTACGACGATCAGGACACGGCAGTAGAAGCAAATGAACTGGAACAACTCAAAACAGATGTTTCTATCGAGAATATCCCAGATGACGTGATTTTCTTGTGTTCAGGAATCGACCAGCAATTGGACCGCGCAGAATCTACCATCTTAGGTGTAGCGAAAGATAAGGTTTACATTCTGGATCACCGCAGCTTTTACGATCATAACTGTGAACGATATGAATCACCTGTTTGGGATCGTCTGGTTAACTTCAAGAAAACCAAATTCTATAACGTTAATGGTGAACGTGTGCCAATGCTCGCCAGCTTCCTTGATACATCGAACGGTCGATTCACTCAAGCCGGATACCGTATTTGCGGCAAGTGGAAGAACCTACACGCTATCAAAGGTAGTTCATCTGGTAATGCTCCAGTGATTCCGGTTAAACCTACCCGCACAGGTGGTCATGAATTGCTTATGCTGGGTGTTAACGTTGGCAAATCCGCTGTTCGTGAAATGCTGGTTAGAAACCTGAAAGACAATCCTCACATTGGCTTAGAAATATCAGAAACCGTTCCTGATGATTATCTCGATCAGCTTTTGAGTGAATCCATCAAGCGTACTACTACTGGCGTGCGTTGGGTGAAAAATCCAGGTAGTACCCGAAACGAGGCTCTCGACTGTCTGGTTTATAGCTATGCTGCTTCTCGCTACGTTCTTTCAAAAATGTCATGGGATAAGCTCATTGCAATGAAAGACAGCTTAAACCGTGTTGTTGAAGAATCCGTAGAAGCTCCTAAATCTCAATCTGACGAGCAAATCGAAGAAACTAAGCCAATCACACGACCACAACGTAAAAACATCGCCAGACGTCCAAATAGAGGCCGTAGCTGGGTAACATCGTTCTAATAACTCGCCGTCCTTCGGGGCGGCTTACTCCTAAATATTGTTAATCCAATAACAATTAAATAAGGGGTAATTATGAGTTTAGAACTAATTCCCTTAGTAATTCGTAAAGGCGAAAAAATCACGCTGGCGAATGAAGAGGGTGTAACAATTCAGGTAGGAAATAGTAAAGGTATCATTTATCAGGTTGATGATACTCCGGCTAATCACGAGATTAAAACCTTAGATTTTGCCGAAGGTAAATATACCATCGTAATAACTTTGGAAGAAGAACTGGTATCAATGCAGGACTTAACTGTATTGCCAGTATTCGCCAAACAATCCAAAAAATCGTATCTGCGGGAAACTATCGCCACAATCGAGCAAGTTATTTTCGCCCGTTTATCTGGGGACGAAGCCGCATTATCTCAAATGACCGTGAAAGGGAATACTTTCGCCTATGAGTCATTGGCTGTTCTCCAGCAATTAAAGACTGATTATGAACGTCAGTTATCTAAATTAATTCAAGCCGAACGACGTAAACAGGGAATTAGCCCGATTAAAAATATCAAATTACGTCTTACGCGATAAGGGGTAAATCATGTTTAATCTTTTTCGACGCAAAAAGGCGGTAGAAACTCCAGTTAAAACTAATCACCGCCAGCAACAACCAAAAATTTTCATCGACAAATCTATAGAAAAATACCAGAAAGATTTGTCTAAGCGTAGTTTAGGTCTGGTGGGTGATCGCATTGATGTACAACTTCAACAAGATACTATCACCGGAACCTTCAATAAGGCTCTCAAATCGAACGGTAAGCGCCTTTATGATCAGGGTCGTACTCTGGCCTTAAACACTTCCGTAGGCAGTCGCTACACGCAATATATCACCGATATGGTGGTAGGTACTGGCCTAGATCCGAAGCCGTCAATCGTTAAATCAAATGGCAAACTTGATAGCGCACTGAATAAGCAGATTGAGAATGCTTTCTGGAAGTGGGCGCAGAATGCTAAACGCTTCTCTCGTAACGGTCGCTTTAACTTCCGTGAACTGCTGGTAATGGCTGAACGTGAGCGCGTTATGGGTGGTGAGTGCTTCATCGTTTTAACTAAAGAAAACAATGAGTTAAATGTTTCTGTCCTGTCTGCTGATAAGTGCGACTGGTCGCTCAACCGTGAAGTAAGCAAAGAACGTGCGATATATCAAGGTGTGGAGTATGACGTGGAAACGATGAAGCCCGTAGCATACTGGTTTCGTAAAGTCAACCTACTGACTCAGACCTACACTGGCGATAACTATCGCGTAGATGCATCGCAAGTATGCCATTATTATCAACCACTTACAGCCGAATCCCTGCGTGGTGTGACTGACTTCCTGCCAGTGATCAAGGATATCGCACATCAAGACGCATTCCGCGAAACTGCGATCATCCAGAAACGTATTGCGGCTAGTTCTATGGGCTTTATCGAACGTCCGAAAGATTCTGGTGACGATTTTGATACTGGTGAAGAGGATGAACAATATCAAGCGCCGGAAGTAGTACAGGATTTTGCACCGGGTACTATTCAGGAATTGCCGGAAGGGGCAACGATCAAGAGCATTCAATCATCGCAAAGTGGCGACGACTTCAATTCGTTCAATGATTCGATGTTTACGAGTGTATCAATGGGCTTAGGCGTGTTCAAACAGGGCTTAACGGGAGATTGTTCACAGATCAACTACTCAGCCGCACGTTTTGGTGAACTACTTCAACGTAACCGCGTTAAAGCACTTCAAAACAAATTGATTGAAACAGTGGTGTTGCCAATTTTCGAAGCGTATCTGCGTCATTATTCCGCGCGTGGTGTTGTTCCGATTCGTATTACTGCAATTCCACATATTATCGATAACACTACTATTATCAGGCCACGTTTCGAGTCTGTCGATGTTATTAAAGACGTAAACGCTGATATTGCTTTAATTGATAAAGGACTTAAATCACGTACTGCCGTTATTCTTGAACGTGGTGATGATCCTGAAAAAGTATTCTCAGAGATTCAAGCCGAAAAGAGCGCACTAAATATTATCGTTAATGGCGAGGGTGAAGAAAAAAATTCCCCAGCCGATCCCTAATAACCAACGGGGGCGCAATGCCCCCAATTAATTAAAGGTGATTAAATGCTTAAATTTCGCCGCGATCTTAACGGTTACGGTGGAGTTATTAACGAAGGGCAGAATGATCAATACGAATTTGAAATTGCTTTCTCCAGTGAACAGCCTTATCAGCGCCAATTCTGGGATGAGCAAAATCAAGAAATGGTGGTATTAGATGAAATTCTGGTACATACACCGGAAGCGGTTGATCTGTCTCGTCTGAATAATAACGCTCCGTTGCTGTTCAATCATAATTTCGATAATCATATTGGTGTCGTTTGTAACGCTCGAATCGATGCGGATAACGTAGGTCGTGCTCTGGTTAAATTCTCTAAGCATGGCACTTTGGCTAATGATATTCGTAATAAAGTCATTGAAGGTACGATGGAAAAAATTTCTGTCGGATATGACATTAAAGAATATCAAATCGATTACGCCAAAGGGCAATTGATTGTTACTAAGTGGGCACCTTTTGAAATTTCATTTGTGACGGTCCCTGCCGATGATTCTGTCGGTTTAAATCGCTCTCTAAATACTATCACAGTTAATTTGGAGGCTAAACGCGATATGACTAAAGAAGAAATCAAAGAAGAACAAGAAGCCGCTCAGGTTGAAGAAACTCCGGTAGAAGAAAATAAAGAATCGGAAGTAGAAGAAACTCAAGAGCGCCAAGTTGAAGAGAATAAAGAAGATGAAAATCTCGAAGACGGAAAAGACGCTGAACATCCTGAAAGTGTTGATGATGATAATTCAACTGTTCGGGAAGAAGAAATAAAAGAAGAACGTGAAGCTGCTCCGGTTGAAGAAGAAAAAACCGAGGAAGTGGCTGAACGTTCCGAAGAAGATGAATTAGAAATTCGCGAAATTGCACGCGAACTAAATATTGATGACGAAGAATTGAAACGCGCATTAGCAATTAAAGACATGACGCCGGAAGCATTCCGCACTAAGGCACTAAATAAAATCGCTACTGCTCAACGTAATAACGAACAAATTAATAAGGAACAAATCATGGAAAAAACTTTTGACTTGAATGCTGTATTTCGCTCCCTGATCGATGGTGACACTCTGGGTGCTCATGAAGCTGAATATTCCGCGATGGCTGCTACTGCAACTGTACAGCGCGGTCGTGCTGCTCGTAGTGGCTCTGTATTCGTTCCGGCTGCTGCTCTGCGTGCTGCTGCTGCTGGTAACACTAAAGCTACTCTGGAAGCTGTAACTGATGAAAAACTGCTGACTGAATCCTATGTAGAAATGCTGATGCCTCAGTCCGTTCTGGGTCGTCTGGGTGTGACCGTTCTGTCTGGTCTGAATAGCCCGATCGCAGTACCAAAAATGACATCTTCTTGTGTTGACGGTTTCGGTTTCGTTTCGGAGAACGGCGAGGCACCAGAAAATAAAGCAGGTTTCGCAAACGTGAAAATGGCTCCTAAGACTTTCGCCGGTGGCAACCCAATTTCGCGCCTCAGCCTCAAAACCGTTCCGGGTATCGCAACCCTGATCACTGATCACATGAACAAAGCTGTTCGCATCAAACTGGAACAACTGGTGCTGTCTGATAAAGAAAACGCTAACGGTCCGAAAGGTCTGATTAAACATCTGGTTGATGCAAGCCGTGTTGAAAAGAAAGCTGCTTTCACCTACAAAGACTTCCTGAAAGAAATCGCAGCACTGACTGATGCTGGCGTTCCGGCACAGTCCATCAAATTTGCCATGAGCGGTGCAACTGCTGCTGAACTGGAATCTACCCTGAAAGATAACGGCGTTTCCGGTTATATCATCGAAAACGGCAAGCTGGCTGGTTACGACGTAGTTACTTCTGGTGTTATTCCGGCTGGTCACATCGTTCTGGGTGACTTCTCCGCGATTACTATCGGTGAGTGGGGCGGTCTTGAGGTAGATCTGGACGATTCAACCTACCGAGCACAGGGCGCTATCGTTCCGCGTATCTGGGTAGACCTGGACTTCACCGTAGTTCAGCCGGAAGCTCTGAAAGTTCTTCACATCTCCGCTGAATGAACTCCTGTAGAACCATCTGAACCTTCCCCCGATTTGGGGGAAGATAATCTGATTCCTGAACCGGAAGAAGATTCCCAGACGGTTACGGCGAAAGCCACAGTTAAAAAACAACGTAAAACTAAAGAATAATAATTAGCCCTGCCTAACGGTGGGGCTTTTTTGTATGTAAATACTCCATAAAGGGGGTAACTATGTTCAAATTATCAGAATCACAATTATCAAGAATGTTTAAGAGTGCTCCTGTATTTTCGGTGGAAGGTGGTAAATCAATTCGTGCTTATCATGAAATTACTACTACCGACGAACAAGGGGTAATGACAGAAACAGAATTTCTATTCTGTCGTGAGGGAGACTTAAATCAGGGTGATGTTGTCACTGTAGAAAATCAGCGTTTCAAAGTTCAATACGTTAAGCGCAATGGTGATAATACTTCTGATTGCTTTATTACTCTGGCTGGGGGTACACATGCTCGCTACCGTTAATAACATACCTAGACTGAAAATCAAACGCGCCTTGCAAGATATTATCGAACAAGATTTAGGTCTGGCTTTAAACGTAGAACAAACTCAGCAAGGCTTTAGTGATGACGTGGTTTGTTGGATTACTGGCATGAATGAGACTTACACAAGGGTCCGTGGCGGTAATGCAATGCAAGCTGAATGCGTTATCGAAATGCAGTTATATTCTCAGATTCATGAAACGAAAATTCATGAGGGTATTTGCCAGATAATCCAGATTCAGCCGGATAACCCACGTTTTAAAGATTTGGGCTTCTCAATTTCAGATATCACTCCAATCGCTTCTAATACCGATTATGACGATGATTCTAGTGATGGGGGTATCGTTGGGACACTTAGCCTTAAATTTTCTTATCTAGCGCGTTTTTAAGGGGTAATAATGAATATTACGCATGATAACTTAGATATTTTTACGGGGTCGCATGTTGAAGTCTCCGTTTCTACTATGGTCGATAGCCAGCCGGACTTTTTCGATCCTAGTTTTAGTTCTATTGAGAACGTCGCAGCATTCCCTACGCTAACCGAATCCACAGAGATTGAAACTCTGGAAGAGTACGATCAGGACGCTACGGGGAAACTTGCTGGTTATCGTAGACTGGAACCGACGACACTCACGTTAAACCGTGTTCTTGACGATGAACATCAAGCAATGTTGATGAAAGCGGTAGAGGATAAAACACCTTTACGCTTCCGTATGTTCTATGTTGTGAACTCTGGCTATAGTGCTGCTAACACTGGTTACTATGTCATCTATGATGCTTATGTCACTAGTCACAAAACCCGTGGCGCAGATAACAAAGCTGTAACACTGGAATTTAAACTTGAACCAGATGGCGGGATTCTAGCAAGGGGTATAGCGACCGAGGGAAAAATTCTGCGACAAGGGGATTATGGCGTAGGTGCAGGTGTACATCCATTCACGGGTCCAATTGATAGTGATGCTTTAGCAGGAAACCGTTTCGTAACTTACAAGGGAACTGCTAGCGGTAATCCATACTCAGCTGACACATCATTAATTCACCTTCAAGCTAATGAGCATGGCGCATGGCAATTAACCTGTAATACTTCTGGCGCACCGCGTTTACGTGTCCGAAATATTCAGGAAAACGGTCGTTCTGAATGGATCAAGGTATATTCCACCAATGAGAAACCGACACCTAGCGAAATTGGCGCAGTGGCTAAGACTGACCGGATCGATTTCGGCGAATACTAAGGATTCTCCTACCTAAATAAAACATGAACGTTGGGAGGTTAACGCCTCCCTTATTCCTGTTTTATAGTGAGGTGATTCTAGATGCAATCAATCCAATTTAAACGCACACAGACGGCGGGTAAAAAACCAACGCCGGAACAATTATCACAGGGTGAAATCGCCTTACAGTTGGCGGATCATGTGATTTACACCAAAGACAAAAATAATAACGTAGTCCAAATTAGTGTTTCTCCAGAAAAACACGCTGAACTGAATACGAAAGTAGACAATAACAAAACTAGCACTGACCGTGTTATTGCTTCCAACAAACAAGAAGCCGCTAATAATCTGGCTAGTGCTAAAGCTGAACTGAATCAGACTAT
>ENA-UOYX01000486-UOYX01000486.1-food-metagenome-genome-assembly--contig:-NODE-486-length-14058-cov-7.165393_pt1 | contig 14058 bp, 9 predicted proteins | sample MGYA00249880_ERZ772718 | MGnify/ENA primary metagenome ERZ772718 (study PRJEB29005, sample SAMN08379458) | food metagenome | isolation source: cheese spiked with Escherichia coli O157 | study: EMG produced... | reverse complement strand
AGTTTGTTCACTTCCAGGCGTAATGGCTCAATATCTTCCCCGCGCGCTTTCGCCTGGCCAATGGATTTCGATCGGGAGTTGCGCTCCGCCTGCAGGTTTTCAGTTTGAACCTGCAGAACTTTACGACGCTCTTCCAGAGCGCGAAGTTTATCTACATCCAGCTTAAAGCCCCGGCGTGCCAGTTTTTCTGCGACTGCGTCTGGCTCGGTACGCAGCAGATTGGGATCGAGCATGCTTATCCTGTGCTTATCGAATTAATAAAGAAAAATGGCCGCAGAGCGCGACCACGGAAATAGTGTGACAACCTTACCGCAACGCCTCAATTATCGGTAGCGTTTTATCGGGCTATTTTGATCCTGTTCGGTTAACCAGGCGAGCTTTTCGCCTATTTTGCCCTCCAGCCCCCGGTTTGTCGGCTTATAATAGCGCGTTTGCGCCATTTCCTGCGGGAAGTACTGCTCTCCAGCGGCATAGGCATTTGGTTCATCATGAGCATAGCGATACTCCTGCCCGTAGCCCATCTCCTTCATTAGCTTCGTTGGGGCATTGCGTAAATGTACCGGTACGTCGTAATCGGGGCGTTCGCGGGCATCGGCCATCGCCGCTTTAAACGCGGTATAGACCGCGTTGCTTTTCGGCGCGCAGGCAAGATAAACAATGGCCTGGGCAATCGCCCGCTCGCCTTCCGCCGGTCCGACACGAGTAAAGCAATCCCAGGCGGAGATCGCAACCTGCATCGCGCGCGGATCGGCATTACCGACATCTTCCGACGCGATTGCCAGACAACGGCGCGCGACGTAGAGCGGATCGCCACCGGCGGTAATAATCCGCGCGTACCAGTAGAGGGCGGCATCCGGTGCGCTACCGCGAACCGATTTATGCAGCGCGGAGATTAAATCGTAAAAACGATCGCCTTTGTTGTCGAAACGCGCGCTGCGCTCGCCGGCGATTTCGGTCAGCAGCTCAACTTTCAGCACGCGATTGCCGGAGGCGTCGGACTCGGCCATATCGGCCATCATTTCCAGGGTATTCAGCGCCCGCCGCGCGTCACCGTTGACCAGGTCGGCGATGGCCTTGCGCGTCTCGTCCGGCAGAACGATATTTTGCCCGCCGTAGCCGCGCGTTTTATCGCTCATCGCCTGGCTGAGCACCTGTTCGATGTCGTCGCTGGTCAGCGATTTCAGCAGATAGACGCGCGCGCGGGATAACAGTGCGGAATTGAGTTCAAAGGAGGGGTTTTCCGTCGTCGCGCCGATAAAGGTGATGGTTCCGTCTTCGATATGCGGCAGAAAGGCATCCTGCTGGCTTTTATTGAAACGGTGAACTTCATCGACAAACAGAATTGTGCGGCGACCCGCGTTGCGGTTTTGTCGCGCGCGTTCAATGGCCTCGCGGATCTCTTTCACCCCGGAGGTCACCGCTGAAATACGTTCAACGTCGGCGCTGGCATAGCGCGCAATCACCTCGGCCAACGTGGTTTTCCCCGTCCCCGGCGGCCCCCAAAGGATCATGGAGTGCAGATGACCGGCTTCAATCGCCCGCGGTAAGGGTTTACCCGGCGCCAGCAGATGCTGCTGACCAATGTACTGCGCTAAATTTTCTGGCCGCATGCGTGCGGCCAGGGGTTGAAACGCGTTGTCGGAAAAATCGAGCGACAGATTGCTCACGTTCGCCTCTACTTACGTTGATCGTCCACCGTAACCCCTTGCGGCGGCGTAAAGGTGAACTTAGATGCGTCGACGGCGCCATTTTGTTGCGACTTCAGCTGATAGCTGCTGCGTTGATCGTCCTGTTCCACGGCGCTGAACTGATGAATCGTGCCGTCACGACCCACGTTAATGGTGAACTGCTTCAGATTACCGCTACCGTTTTTCGGGGTCAGAACAAAATCATCGCCGTTTTGCTTAATATTGTAGTTCTGCCAGTCGCTGGCCTGATTGCGGGCAATCAGCATAAACGGCGTGTTGCTGGTCGCATCTTTCAGCCAGGTGGCGGTAGCCTGCTCAACAAACGGGTTATAGAACCACAGCGTTTTGCCGTCGGAAACCAGCACGCTTTCATCCGGCTGGGTCATATGCCAGTTGAACAGATTTGGTCGTTTGACCCACAGGTCGCCCTGCCCGTCCTGCACGGCGTTGCCGCTGCCGTCCGTCACTTTCTGCGTAAAGCTGGAGTGGAAGCTGCTCACTTTATCAAGGCGGCTTTTTAAATCGCTGGCGGCGTCCGCCCATACCTGACTGACGACAAAACTGGACAGTAATGCACAGGTGATTGCGAGTTTTTTCATTGTTATTCCTTAATGTGCGTCACTCCCGACGCGGGAGCCTGATCTGCTGCTAATGTAGAACGGCCAACGGCGGTTAAACAGCAGAACAGGCTGATTTTCACTTATTTACCCAACTTTGCGGTTACTCAAAAGGCGGCGGAGCCAGCACCTCACGGTTACCGTTATGACCCTGCTCGCTCACGATACCCTGAGCTTCCATTTGCTCAATGATACGCGCGGCGCGGTTATAGCCAATACGGAACTGACGCTGCACCCCGGATATGGAAGCCTTGCGTTTCTCCGTCACAAAGTTGACGGCCTGATCGAACAGCGGATCGAGCTCTTCACCGCCCTCGTAGCCACCGCCGCCGCCTTCGCTTTCGCTATCGGAGGTGATGCCATCGACATACTGCGGACGCCCGCGCGCCTTCCAGTCCTGAACGACGGCGTGAACTTCCTCGTCGCGTACAAAAGCGCCGTGCACGCGCACCGGGATCGTGGAGTTAGGCGCGGAGTAGAGCATATCGCCCATTCCCAACAGAGACTCCGCACCGCCCTGGTCAAGGATGGTCCGCGAGTCAATTTTACTCGATACGGTAAAGGCGATACGCGTCGGAATGTTGGCTTTAATCAGGCCGGTGATAACGTCAACCGACGGTCGCTGGGTCGCCAGCACCAGGTGGATCCCCGCGGCGCGCGCTTTCTGCGCCAGACGCGCGATCAGCTCTTCCACTTTCTTGCCGACGGTCATCATCAGATCGGCAAATTCGTCGACCAGCACCACGATATAAGGCTCTTTTTTCAGTACCGGATGCGTCGCATCCATACTGTCGCCAGGCTTCCAGTAAGGATCCGGAATGGGTCGTCCCATACGCGCGGCTTCGGCAATCTTCTCGTTATAGCCTGCGAGATTACGTACGCCCAGCGCGGACATGAGTTTATACCGGCGCTCCATCTCGTTAACGCTCCAGCGCAAAGCGTTGGCCGCGTCTTTCATATCCGTCACGACTTCCGTCAACAGATGCGGTATTCCCTCATAGACCGACAGTTCGAGCATTTTCGGGTCAATCATGATGAATTTCACATCTTCCGGCTGCGCTTTGTAGAGCATGCTGAGGATCATGGCGTTGACCCCAACGGACTTACCGGAGCCGGTGGTACCCGCCACCAGCAGGTGCGGCATCTTCGCCAGATCGGCGGTCACAGGTTCGCCCGCGATGTCTTTACCGAGGACCACCGTGAGCGGTGAAGGATTGTCGCGGAATTTCGCATTATCCAGCACTTCGCGCAGGTAAACGGTCTGGCGCTTTTTGTTAGGCAACTCCAGGCCAACGTAAGGTTTACCCGGAATAACTTCCACCACACGAACCGCCGCCGTGGACAGTGAACGCGCCAGATCTCGCGACAGGTTGGAAATCCGCGCCGCTTTCACCCCTGGAGCCAGGTTTAGCTCAAAGCGGGTGATGACCGGGCCTGGTGAGTAGTTCACCACGTCGGCTTTAATGCGGAAATCGGCCAGACGAGCTTCAACCAAACGCGCCATCTGCTCGAGGGCAAAGGTATCGATCGGCTCAACCTCAGCCGGCGGCGGCGTGAGCAGATCAAGCGAAGGCAGCAGCGTCGTGGGTTTCTGCAACGGGCGACTGTCGCCATTGCGCATCAACAGCGGGTGAATCAGGCTTTCCTGCGGCTGCGGGATCGGTTGCTGCTGCTGCGAAGCCTGCTGCTGCGGATAACCGCCAGGAGCCTGCTGTGGCATCTGCGGATGTTGAACCGGCTGCTGCTGTACTGGCTGATAAGCCTGAGGCTGCGCACTTTGCGGCTGCTGATGCATCTGCTGGTGCGGCATCGGCTGCTGTACGGGCTGCGAATGCTGGGTTGGCTGCGGGGCGGGCTGCTGCACTTCCGGCATCGGCGTGAAGACAGGCTCGCTCGGCGTATCATCAACTAACGTTTTCATTGGCGAGAATTCATAATCAGCCGCAGAGAACGGATGCGATCCCGGCGGCTGCTCGCTGGCGTAACGCTGCTGCTGGGAAGCGGCAAACTGACGGGCAAGTTCGGCTTCAGCGGCGGAATCCTCGTCTACATTATCCTCTTCCGCAGCGTAGCTATCGCCATAGCGCTGATTTTGCGCAGCCGCGAACTGACGCGCCAGCTCGCCCTGCTCAAACTCTGCAACTTCCTCGTCCGTCAGCGCATCATCATCATAGTGCTGATGTTCTGCCTGACGCGCGCGTTCTTCAGCCAACCGCTGCGAAGGCAGCTTAATGCCATAGGATGCCAGCTCACGTCGCGTTGGAACACGAACGCGATTTGGACGAGGCAATTTCGGGCCTATGCCCTCTTTTACCTGCGCACGCGGGCCGCCAGACGCCGGACTAAACAGCGGCGCGGCGCTGGATGCGACGGAGGCCGCCGCGGCGCTTGCCCCGGTGGCATGATGGACGCCGGCCGCCAGCGCGCTCACCGCGGCAACATCAGCCGCCGGAGCAGGCGGAGGCGAGATCGGTTTTGTCGCAACTGGACTGACCGGTTCTGGAATTGGCTGATACCACGCGGCAAGCTGCTCGCGTTCACGCGCGCGTTTCTCTTCCACTTCTTCGAAGTAGTACATCGGCGGACGCTGTGGTTTCACTTCCTCTGCTGGCTCAGGCTCTACGGCAGAAGCAGGAACGTAAGGTTCAGGCTGCTGGATAGGGGCCTGCTGCGGCGGGTAAGCTGGTTCAGGCTGATAAGCGGGCTGCTGAACTGGAGCCTGCGCTGGCTGATAGGCCTGCTGCGGCGGGTAAGCCGGTTCTGGCTGATAAGCAGGCGGCTGAACAGGGGCCTGCGCCGGCTGATAGGCCTGCTGCTGCGGGTAGGCCGGTTCAGGCTGATAAGCAGGCGGCTGAACAGGTGCCTGCGCCGGCTGATAGGCCTGCTGCGGCGGGTAAGCCGGTTCAGGCTGATAAGCAGGCGGCTGAACAGGAGCCTGCTCCGGCTGATAGGCATGCTGCGGCGGGTAAGCCGCTTCAGGCTGATAAGCAGGCGGCTGAACAGGGGCCTGCGCCGGCTGATAGGCCTGCTGCGGCGGGTAAGCCGGTTCAGGCTGATAAACTGGCTGAGCGTCATACCCAGGCAGCGGTTCAGACCATGCCTGCGGCGCCGCGGTATCCTGCGCGGCCAAAGCCACCGGATCGGCAATGCTATGCCCGTTCAACAGAGGATCGTAGGGGTCAAAATCGCCGGGGCGCGCCGCGCTGGCTCCGGAGAACAGAACATCATCGGCGTTCGCCTGACGCGCTGCGCTAGAACCAGAAAAAAGCACATCGTCTGCGGCAACAGGCGCGCCGCTGGTGCTGTACTGAACCTCGCCCTCGGCGTCGTCCATCCGTTTACCGGAGAACAACGCGGCATCGGTCTTACGCCCCAGCGGATTGGCAAACTTCTCAGCCAGGCGCTGGCGGCGTGCTAAGGCGCTGCGTAGAATCCGCGCCCGACGAGAACCTTGCGGTTTAGTGGATTCATCGTCTTCATATTCTTCTTCATCTTCTTCATATTCCCCTTCATCGACCCAGGTGTCGTCACGACGGGTACGGTTGCTGGCGAAAGTGAGAATAGAAAGGATCGCGCCGCCGAGTTTTTCAGCAATGCTAACCCAGGACCAGCCGGTAAACAGCGTCAGTCCTGCCGCCCAGATGCAGAGCAGCGCGATTGTACCGCCGCTGCTGTGCAGCAGCGGTTGCAGGGTCGTGCTCAGTAGGCTGCCGATCACCCCGCCCGAAGCGAAGTACCAGATATCATCCGCGTTAATCGCCGCCAGACCGCAGGACGTGAGGATCAGCGCCAGCGCGCCAATCAAACGCAGCGAGACGGCGAAATAGTCGATGTACTCGTCGTTTTCCTGATGACGCCAGGCAAACCAGCAGCCGCCGATAATGATGACCGGAATGGTATAGGCCATTACGCCAAAAATAAAAAATAGCGTATCGGCGAGCCAGGCTCCCGGCGTCCCGCCTAAGTTGTGAATAGGCTCATGCCACGCCGTTTGTGACCAGCTAGGATCCGAGGGATTAAAGCTGAGTAAGGCCGCCATCAACCAGATGGCAAAAAGGGAGCAAAGAATGAGTAACGCCTCAAGGAGTCGGCGCCCGCTACTTAGCTTTGTGAATTTGACTTCTTTGTCTTCGGTGTATTCCTGGCTCAAGAAAGGCTCTCCAGGTATCAGGCTGTTTCCTGCCTTCGGCTAAAACGGACAACAGTGCCGGGTCTCCCCGGCACTGTTGCTGTATGGATTAACAGGAGTGTAATCAAACTACATCGATTTTGCACCTGTTCCGTGTTAGCGCGTCTTGATTACCAAACGATTACTTTGCTTGACTTCTTCCATTACCACATAGGTACGGGTGTCATTTACGCCCGGCAGGCGCAGCAAGGTCTCGCCCAGTAATTTACGATACGCTGACATATCCGGCACGCGAGTTTTCAACAGATAGTCGAAATCCCCGGAAACCAGATGACACTCTTGAATTTCTTCAAGTTTTTGCACAGCGGAGTTAAATTGCTCAAACACATCCGGCGCGCCACGATTCAGAGTAATCTCAACAAATACCAGAAGTGATGCATCCAGATAATGCGGGTTGAGCAGCGCTGTATAGCCCTGAATAAAACCCTGTCTTTCCAGTCGACGCACGCGCTCAAGGCAAGGCGTCGGAGAAAGTCCCACCCGTTTAGAAAGCTCGACGTTGGAAATACGCCCGTCTTTTTGCAATTCATTCAAAATATTACGATCAATGCGGTCGAGATCTTTGCCAGGGCGCTTCTTGCTATCTACCATTATTATTGTCTCTCTGTATTCCTTCCCTACTCCTGTTCCGACTCTGAGCCTTCACTGCCAGAGTCCATCCTGTTATCACCCGTACGACGTTGGGTAACCCAGGGGTACGTGAGAAGCCCGTTGCCTGACGGCAGCCACCGACATCACGCATGGCGTCTGTCCACACCATGCGTAGATTTCGCTAACCCGGATAAAAATGACATTTGCGTGCATGAAAATTCGCCACACGCCAAACACTGCTTTTCTTCTTCCATGAATGTTTTCGCAAAAGCACAGGGGATTGTCAAAGCAAAACATCGATTTTTAGTACAAGATGCCAGATATTCATTATCCTCCCCGGTTGATTCTCATGTTTTCCTCTTATAATTGTCCCGCTAACAGTAGAATTAGTTATATTGTTCGTTCGTTAAATCGCCAATTAATCGGCATCTTCTATTGCACATATCGTTAACAAAACCGCCGCGCTCTTTTTTTACGTCAACAAATTCCCTACAATCCAGCTCATGTATGCCAATAAATTATGAGGATCTCATGGGCACGGCCAAACACAGTAAACTGCTTATTCTTGGTTCTGGACCTGCGGGATACACCGCTGCGGTCTACGCAGCGCGCGCAAATCTGCAGCCGGTACTGATTACCGGAATGGAAAAAGGCGGTCAGCTGACCACCACCACTGAAGTGGAAAACTGGCCAGGCGATCCTAACGATCTGACCGGACCGCTGCTGATGGAGCGCATGCACGAACATGCCACCAAGTTTGAAACCGAAATTATTTTCGATCATATCAACAGCGTCGATCTGCAAAACCGTCCGTTCCGCCTGGTTGGCGACAGCGGTGAGTACACTTGCGATGCCCTGATTATCGCTACCGGCGCATCAGCGCGCTATCTGGGTCTGCCATCGGAAGACGCGTTTAAAGGCCGCGGCGTTTCTGCCTGCGCGACCTGCGACGGTTTCTTCTATCGTAACCAGAAGGTCGCGGTGATCGGCGGCGGCAATACGGCTGTAGAAGAGGCGCTGTACCTGTCTAACATCGCTTCCGAAGTCCATTTGATCCACCGTCGTGATAGCTTCCGCGCGGAAAAGATCCTTATCAAACGCCTGATGGACAAAGTGGAGAGCGGCAACATCGTGCTGCACACCCACCGTACGCTGGAAGAAGTGACCGGCGACCAGATGGGTGTGAGCGGGTTGCGTCTGCGCGATACGCAAAATGCTGACAACGTGGAATCCCTCGAAGTTGCGGGGCTATTCGTGGCAATCGGCCACAGCCCGAACACGGCAATTTTCGCCGGTCAGCTGGAGCTGGAAAACGGCTACATTAAAGTTCAGTCCGGCATCCACGGCAACGCCACCCAGACCAGCATTCCGGGCGTTTTCGCCGCCGGCGACGTGATGGATCATATCTATCGTCAGGCGATTACTTCTGCCGGTACAGGCTGCATGGCGGCGCTGGACGCAGAGCGTTATCTGGATGGTTTAGCCGACGCTTGCAAATAATCTTTACAAGTCAGTAACAAAGGTAAAGAAGGCGACGAAAAGTCGCCTTTATTTTTGCCCCGTTGTAACATTGCCGTGCCCAAAAAACTCATAACTACACCTGCTAAGCGCGCAATGAATAAAACCCGTCAACAAGAGTTAACCCGTTGGTTAAAAGATCAAAGCATTATCTCCCGTCGCTGGTTGATGATTTCCCGTGTATTGGGCGTCGTTAGCGGCCTGTTGATCGTTGCTCAGGCCTGGTTCCTGGCGAGGATCCTTCACCGCATGATTATGGAAAATATCCCCGCGACGGCGCTGCTGCTGCCCTTTACGTTACTGGTGCTGGTCTTCGTGCTTCGCGCCTGGGTGGTCTGGCTGCGTGAAAGAGTGGGTTTTCAGGCAGGTCAACATATCCGCCTGGAGATCCGCCGTCAGGTTCTTGATCGCTTACAGCAGGCGGGGCCGGCCTGGATACAGGGGAAACCCGCCGGTAGCTGGGCCACGCTGATCCTTGAGCAGATCGACGATATGCATGATTACTATGCTCGCTATTTGCCGCAGATGACGCTGGCGGCCTCTATCCCTTTGCTGATTGTCATCACTATTTTCCCGGTCAACTGGGCTGCCGCGCTTATTTTGCTGGGCACCGCCCCGCTTATTCCGCTGTTTATGGCGCTGGTTGGGATGGGCGCGGCCGATGCCAACCGACGCAACTTTCTCGCTCTGGCGCGGTTAAGCGGCCATTTTCTCGATCGTCTGCGCGGTATGGAAACGCTGCGAATTTTTCATCGCGGTGAAGCAGAGACCGACAACATACGCGAAGCCTCGCAGGATTTCCGCCAGCGGACCATGGAAGTGCTGCGCCTGGCGTTTCTCTCCTCCGGGGTCCTGGAATTTTTCACCTCGCTCTCTATTGCGCTGGTCGCCGTTTACTTTGGCTTCTCCTATTTGGGAGAACTCAACTTTGGCCATTACGGTGCCGGGGTGACGTTGATGTCCGGTTTCCTCACCCTGATTCTGGCCCCCGAGTTTTTCCAACCGCTGCGCGATTTAGGCACCTTTTATCATGCTAAAGCGCAGGCTATTGGCGCCGCTGATAGCCTGAAGACCTTTATGGAAACGCCGCTGGCGCAGGCAGAGCGTGGAGAAAAGGCATTAAGCGATAATGAAATGATAAGCATTGAAGCTCGCGACCTGCTAATTAAGTCTCCCGAAGGAAAAGTGCTGGCCGGGCCGCTGAGTTTTTCCTTACGCGCCGGGGAACGTGTGGTGCTGGTTGGGCAAAGCGGCTCGGGCAAGAGCTCGCTGCTGAATACGTTAACCGGTTTTCTTCCTTATGATGGCTCTCTCAGGGTCAATGGCGTTGAGTTAAAGAGCCTGGACGCCGACCGCTGGCGCCGTCTCCTGAGCTGGGTTGGGCAAAATCCGCAGCTGCCCGCGGCGACGCTGCGCGAAAACGTCCTGCTCTCCTGCCCTGATGCTACTGAAGCCCAGCTGCAGCTTGCGCTGGATAAAGCCTGGGTCAGCGAGTTCCTCTCCCTTCTGCCGCAGGGTATCAATACCCCTGTTGGCGATCAGGCCGGTCATCTGTCGGTCGGGCAGGCCCAGCGCGTCGCCGTCGCCCGGGCGCTGCTGGTGCCCTGTCGTCTGCTGCTATTGGACGAGCCAGCGGCCAGCCTTGACGCGCATAGCGAACAGCGGGTGATGCAGGCGCTGACCAATGCGTCAACGCAGCAAACCACGCTAATGGTTACCCACCAGTTGGAAGGCCTGGCAAACTGGGATGCCGTCTGGGTTATGCAGGATGGTCAAATTGTTGAGCAAGGCAGTTATTCGCAGCTGGCGGCCGCAGGCGGCCCGTTCGCGACCCTACTCGCCCATCGTCAGGAGGAGATTTAAATGCGCGCGTTGTGGCCTTACCTGGCGCTCTACAAACGACACAAATGGCTGTTGCTGCTCGGAATCGTGCTGGCGATCGTGACGCTGCTGGCCAGTATTGGCCTATTAACGCTGTCGGGCTGGTTCCTGTCGGCATCCGCCGTGGTTGGCGTAGCGGGCATCTACAGCTTTAACTATATGCTGCCTGCCGCCGGCGTACGCGGCGCGGCGATTATTCGCACCGCAGGCCGCTACTTTGAGCGTCTGGTTAGCCATGATGCCACCTTCCGCGTCCTGCAGCACCTGCGGGTCTTTACCTTCAGCAAGCTGCTGCCGCTCTCCCCAGCCGGGCTGGCGCGTTTTCGTCAGGGCGAGCTGCTCAACCGGGTGGTTGCCGATGTCGATACCCTGGATCATCTCTATCTGCGCGTTATATCGCCGCTGGTAGGGGCGCTGGTGGTGATCCTGGTCGTCACCGTGGGGCTGAGCGTGCTGGACGTCACGCTGGCCCTGACCCTCGGCGGTATTATGCTGCTCACCCTGCTGGTGATGCCGCCGCTGTTCTATCGCGCCGGCAAACCCGCTGGTGAAAGCATGACCCGGCTTCGCGGGCAGTATCGCCAGCAGTTGACCTCCTGGCTGCAGGGACAGGCGGAGCTGATGCTGTTCAACGCCAGCGATCGCTACCGGCGGCAAATGGAAAAAACGGAAGCGCATTGGCTGGATGCACAGCGTCGCCAGGCGGAACTGACCGCCCTCTCTCAGGCGCTGATGCTACTGATTGGCGGTATTGCAGTTATTGCTATGCTGTGGCTCGCCTCCGCGGGGGTTGGCGGCGATACTCAGCCAGGGGCGCTGATTGCGCTGTTTGTCTTTTGCGCGCTGGCGGCGTTCGAAGCGCTGGCGCCGGTTACCGGCGCATTTCAGCATCTCGGGCAGGTGATCGCTTCTGCAAAACGCATCACGCAAATAACCGAGCAAGAGCCGGAAGTCTCCTTCACTCAGGGCGAAGAGCGGAAGCTGGAGCGCGTCGCGTTGAACTTAAATCAGGTTAGCTTCAGCTATCCTCAGCAGCCCTCCCCTGCGCTGGAGAAAATTTCATTGCAGGTCAAGGCCGGGGAGCATATCGCCATTCTGGGGCGCACAGGCTGCGGTAAATCAACCCTGTTGCAGCTGCTGACCCGGGCATGGGATCCGGCGGAAGGTGAAATATTACTCAACGGTGAGCCACTGGCGCAGCTTAACGAGGCAACGCTGCGTCAGGCGATGAGCGTCGTGCCGCAGCGCGTGCACCTGTTCAGCGCCACGCTGCGCGATAACCTGCTGCTGGCTTCCCCGAACGCCAGCGACGCCCGGCTTGCCGAAACGCTTGAGCGCGTCGGTTTAGCAAAATTACTGGACGATAGCGGCCTGAATAGCTGGCTGGGCGAAGGCGGCCGTCAGCTCTCCGGCGGCGAACTGCGCAGACTGGCTATCGCCCGCGCCCTGCTCCACGACGCGCCGCTCATGCTGCTTGATGAGCCTACTGAAGGCCTCGATGCGACGACTGAAAGCCAAATCCTTGATTTACTTGCAGAAGTGATGCGTGAAAAAACCGTATTAATGGTGACCCATCGTCTGCGCGGACTGGCGCGTTTTAATCAGATAATAGTCATGGACAACGGGAAGATTATTGAGCAAGGTAGTCACGCAGAACTGCTGGCTGAACAGGGGCGTTACTACCAGTTTAAGCAGCGCCTGTAGGCTACTATTGAATCATTGCCTGATGCGTTGAGGTAAAAATGCGGCTGGTTCAGCTCTCTCATCATTCCATCGCCTTCCCCTCCCCGGAAGGCGCTTTACGTGAACCTAATGGCCTGTTGGCGCTGGGCGGCGATCTTAGCCCGGCGCGGCTACTGATGGCCTATCAGCGCGGTATTTTTCCGTGGTTTTCACCCGGCGATCCTATTTTATGGTGGTCTCCCGATCCGCGAGCGGTACTGTGGCCGGAGAAATTCCATCTCAGCCGCAGCATGAAGCGCTTCCATCAGCGCTCGCCCTATCGTGTGACGCTGAATCACGCCTTCGGTCAGGTTATCGAGGGCTGTGCCGACCATCGCGATGAGGGCACATGGATAACGGCAGGAATCGTTCAGGCCTACCATCAGCTGCACGAGCTGGGACATGCGCATTCTATTGAAGTGTGGCAGGGAGATGCTTTAGTCGGTGGAATGTACGGCGTCGCGCAGGGCGCGCTGTTTTGCGGAGAGTCGATGTTCAGCCGTGCCGAAAACGCCTCTAAAACCGCGCTGCTGATCTTTAGCCAGGTATTTTCACAGGATGGCGGAAAATTAATCGATTGTCAGGTGCTGAATAAGCATACGGCATCGCTGGGCGCAGTGGAAATTGCTCGCCGGGATTATCTCGACTATCTCTCCGTACTGCGGACTTATCGTCTACCGGAACGATTCTGGGTACCGAGGGTGCTATTTGCAGGAGAAGCGTAAATGTTTTCAGCACATTTTTTGTTGGGATGTTATAATTGCGCGGTAGAGTAGCTTCTGCCCGTTGCCCCGCCGCCGTTTGGGAATAATAAGAGTCAGATAACACCCATTGTTCTGTCACTCCCCCTTTACGTTTGCGCCTGTCACCCGGTTTATCCGCGTGAATTACGGGTAATGCGCCAAAACTACTTCGGCGATTTGACGTAAAACTTTACATACTTGCTGAACTTCGGCATTATCTTGCCGGTTCAAAACTACGGTAGTGATACCCCAGAGGACTAGATGGCCAAAGAAGACAATATTGAAATGCAGGGCACCGTACTTGATACGCTGCCTAACACTATGTTCCGCGTAGAACTGGAAAACGGTCACGTGGTAACTGCGCATATTTCCGGTAAAATGCGTAAAAACTACATCCGCATTCTGACGGGCGACAAAGTGACTGTTGAGCTGACCCCGTACGACCTGAGCAAAGGCCGCATTGTCTTCCGTAGTCGCTGATCGTTTTCGCGCTTAACGCGCCAGATGCTGAAGGCCGGGATAATTCCCGGTCTTTTCATTTCTACATCATTGACAACTTAAAGCGCGCAGATAAAAAAACCGGCCCTAAGGCCGGTTTTGTCATTGAGTACCAGAAACTTAATGCGCCGCTTCCGGTTTGTGCTTCTGCGCACTCTGGAAGTCGTAGGTCAGCGCGTTTTTCTCTTTATCCAGTTCCACAGTCACCTGGCCGCCGTCAACCAGTAAGCCAAACAGCAGCTCGTTGGCCAGCGGTTTTTTCAGGTTGTCCTGAATTACCCGTGCCATCGGACGTGCGCCCATGGCCCGGTCGTAGCCTTTCTCGGCCAGCCAATCGCGGGCTTCCTGGCTCACTTCCAAAGAGACGCCTTTCTGATCCAGCTGAACCTGCAGCTCGACGATAAATTTATCCACCACCTGATGGATAACCGTCGTAGACAGGTGATCGAACCAGATAATGTTGTCGAGACGGTTACGGAATTCCGGCGTAAAGATCTTTTTGATCTCATCCATCGCATCCGGACTGTTGTCCTGATGGATAAGGCCAATGGATTTACGCTCGGTTTCACGCACCCCGGCGTTGGTGGTCATCACCAGCACCACGTTGCGGA
>ENA-UOYX01000462-UOYX01000462.1-food-metagenome-genome-assembly--contig:-NODE-462-length-14661-cov-167.432083_pt1 | contig 14661 bp, 9 predicted proteins | sample MGYA00249880_ERZ772718 | MGnify/ENA primary metagenome ERZ772718 (study PRJEB29005, sample SAMN08379458) | food metagenome | isolation source: cheese spiked with Escherichia coli O157 | study: EMG produced... | reverse complement strand
TGATTTTAATGGTGCCGATAATAGGAGTCGAACCTACGACCTTCGCATTACGAATTATAAGAATCCGCTTCTAATTCAAAGCATTACCCCATCAACACTGCGCTCACACGTCCCACCACATCAAAACATGTAAAGCCTTGCAAGCCATTGCGAGGCCTTATGTGTCTCAGTTTTGTCCCACCTTGTATTACGACTTGCATAGCCAATGAAGATAAACGTGACGACAAACGGCGCAGCAGTCTTCTTTTCCTTCATACTTTCCCCACCCAGCATGCATACCTTTATGCCATAACTGAAGTTTATGTCTGTTATGAGCGAAAAGCGGGCATTAACGCCCAATTAAAGTGTGAAGCACGTATTCACCATACTCAATTTGAATACCTTAATCACTAAATTTGAACCAAACTGAAAATGCCAAGCGTGCTGAGCCATTCTTAAATTGTTTGTTATATTTCAAGCACGACAGAGTCAATAGACAACCTTGAGTTATCAGAAATATCCTCGACAAACTCAGCCCACGTACCTCTCTCGACTCTTCGACTGCAATAATGCGAAGTAGCCCTAATGAAGCCAATAGCGACATCATACAAATCTTGGATAAATTCTTCTATAATAGCTTCGTTGTTGTCACCGTAGGATAAAAATATAGAGTCACGATAGTTCGCTTTACCACGGTATCTAAATGCCTGAATAAGGAAATTAACTTGTCCTTTTTCTAGTGCGTGATCGCGAACTTCGCGAGCAGCTTTCGTGCGAAAGTTGTCAACACCAAGAGCTTTGAAATCACGAGAAGTTCTCACCCTCTCTTCTGTTTCCCACTTTTTGTAGCCATGAGTCCCCTTTAGATAGGAAACCAGTGCACCATGAGCAGTTTCATTATCATAAGCTCTATTATTCAGGTCGAAACGGTTAGCACCTCTATATGCAGCAATCTCGGCATCAGCAGTGTTTGAAACTAAACTAGTTAGAAGAAGATTAAATGGATATGGGATAAGTTCTTTTTCCGCGATATCTGACTGCCAAACTTTTGCTGTGGCTGTATGTGTCTCTTGAATAGAACCAGAAGATGCTGCAACCATCGCGCTAGCGGAAAAATAGATACTGTAATACCAAGAAATAATAGCTGAACGACATATGTCATATTTATCTTCGACATCTTTATTCATACTTTTCAAAGATGACAGATTATGTAAGGCCATCATTGTGTTCTCAAACACAAGCGTATCAGCTTCACGATTGACAGGTCTACGTTGTACCCGAGCATATAAATCATTTAGTTTATCATCGGCACAAGCGCCACCGTTAACGACTTCGGCAAGGGCCCTCATCCAATTTACAGTCCCCTGAAACGCAAACCGGGGCTCTGCCTGATCACCGGCTTCAAATAGCCTGTCTAATAGCCACTTACTCATGATAAACCTTTGGAAATATGCGGTTATTCAGCGGAAAAATCTGTATCTAAACACGGACTTTTCCACGTTTGTAAATTTAATGTGTGGAACACTACATCGCTTTTGTATAACTGACAACAGCTTATAGGTACAGCCGGGAATTGTATTTGTTATAAATACGGATTAATCCACCTAACAAGTGGTGGCGATACCTTGATCCGGACAAGATATTTTTGCAGTGCAACAACGTCTGCAATTGGCACAGAGCAGACCAGAGACACAGGCGTAAAGCCATGGAGGATCGGCGGGAGGAGGTAAAAATCCTCTCATGCAAAAAATACGCAAAATCGATAACAGTTGGAAATCATTCAATACTCGCACTATCGGAAGTTCACCAGCCAACCGCAGCACGTTCTTGCATACGACGTGGCTGCGGTTTCAACTCCCGCCAGCTCCACCAATCATGATTGGACGGTGTAAGGACAACACCAACAAAAACAGGAAGTTAGCAGCCTCAGCAGGACACCGACCAGACGGTGAGGAGACAAAAAAGGATACGCAAAGGAGCCGCGGCTCTCGAGTGACACAAAAGCCCGCTTATGCGGGCTTTTTGTTTTTCCCTTAAGTTCCTAGCCGCTTATCTATAACTATGGAAAAATGTTAACCCTGACTGTATGTTAACAAAGGGATGTATATGTCGGTTTTTCATAACTGGCTGCTTGATATCGCAAGCGGGAATTACTTTATCTACATCAAACGCCTTTCTGCAAACGACACAGGCGCAACAGGTGGCCATCAGGTCGGACTTTATATCCCCTCAAATATCGTTGAAAAGCTTTTTCCATCTATCAATCATACTCGCGAACTGAACCCTTCAGTCTTCCTTACTGCGCATGTATCATCCCATGATTGCCCTGATACCCAAGCACGCGCAATTTATTACAACAACCGTTATTTTGGTAAGACCCGAAACGAAAAAAGAATTACGCGCTGGGGGAGAGGAAGTCCATTACAGAACCCTGAAAATACAGGAGCCCTCACAATTCTTGCTTTCAGGTTAAACGAACAGAACACTGACTGTTCCGAGGTAGATATATGGGTCTGCGTCAATCCCGATGAAGAGGATATCATCGAGTCTGCTATTGGCGAAATCATACCTGGAACCCTAATTTCCGGCCCTGCCGGACAAATTTTGGGCGGATTGTCTCTTCAGCAAACTCCAGTAAATCATAAATATGTTATTCCTGAAGACTGGAAGAAGCGTTTTCCTTCTGGAAACGAAATTATTCAATATGCTGCTGGCCATTATGCTAAAAACTCCAAGGATCCAGATGAGCAACTGATTGACCGTCGGCGTGTCGAGTATGATATTTTTCTACTCGTCGAGGAATTACATGTTCTTGATATTATTAAGAAAGGATTCGATTCTGTAGATGAGTTTATTGCATTAGCCAACTCTGTCAGTAATCGACGTAAATCAAGGGCAGGCAAATCACTTGAACTTCACCTAGAGAAGCTTTTTATCGAGCACGGACTACGGCATTTCTCCACTCAGGCAGTTACTGAAGGTAATAAAAAACCAGATTTCCTGTTTCCTTCAGCAGAGGCATATCATAACGTTGAATTTCCTGTAGAAAACTTACGTATGCTGGCAGTAAAGACCACCTGCAAAGATCGCTGGCGTCAGATACTGAATGAAGCAGATAAAATCCATCAGGTACATTTATTTACACTGCAAGAAGGTGTTTCTTCAGCACAATACCGAGAAATGAAAGATGCGGGTGTCAGACTCGTTGTACCATCAACTTTACATAAAAAATACCCAGAAGCAGTTAGAGAAGAATTAATAACGCTCGGAGCATTCATTACTGAGCTGATAGAGCTTTACGCTGAACTATCATAGGCTGACTCCCGGCTTAAAAGGCCGGGAGATGTTCTCAAGGCTGCCCAGTCTTACCAGCATCAGCAGAAACAGCTTTGAGGATATAGGGTTCCAGAAGTCTGGCAACAGCTTCAAATACTGGCACCACAACTGAGTTACCGAACTGCCGATATGACTGAGTATCTGAAACCGGAATACGGAATGGTTTCCCTCCAGGTTTTTCAAATCCCATAAGGCGTGCGCACTCTCGGGGAGTCAGCCTGCGTGGTCGACGAGCCTGATTACTCTCATTCATAAAGTCAGCCTCTCCCGTTGCCATATCCCAACCACGATCAATAAGAATTTCTGATCCGTCTTTGTGATATCTGGCAGAAAGTGTGCGTGCAATGCTTTCCTTATTCTCAGGATTGACCAACCCAAAGCCAAAACCATTCCCCTTGGCTGCATGCTTTTTGGCGTAGTTATAAAGGTACTCCCATAGTTTTGGCGTAAGTATATATTTACTGTCGACTACAGGCTCCAGCAATTCACCAAATGATGGGCGGTGTTCCGGATAAAAACGACTGATATCACGCAAGGTAAACCCCTTGTGAATATTCAGATCTCGTCTAAATCCGACCAGAACAATGCGTTCACGATGCTGAGGCAAAAAATGCTTCCCATCGATAATCTTTGGATCGTTTTTTCCCATTTCTGCAGCATCGGCAACTTCGTAGCCCAGCTCGTCAAGGGTCTCCATAATGACTTTGAAAGTTTTACCCTTATCATGGCTCTTCAGATTTTTGACATTTTCCAGCACAAAAATTGCCGGTTTTTTTGCTCGTATAATACGTGCCACGTCAAAAAAAAGTGTTCCTTGTGCTTCACATTCAAAACCATGCGCACGACCAAGTGAGTTTTTCTTACTAACACCAGCAAGGCTAAATGGCTGGCACGGGAACCCCGCAAGAAGCACATCATGATCCGGCACATGCTCATCAATATATGCATAAGCATCCGTTTCCAATACATCGGTTTTATCACTCAGCGTGACTTCCCGAATATCGAGATTGAATTTATGCACCTGTTCATCGTTAAACCAGTTGGCCTTGTATGTACGCACAGCATCTTTATTCCATTCACTGGTAAAAACACACTGGCCTCCAATGGCCTCAAAACCTTTCCGTATCCCTCCAATTCCAGCAAATAAGTCAATGAAGCGGAAAGCATATTCCGGATGGTTTGCAGGTGGTTCTGGTAGCATCTTACGCAGAAGAGACTCTTCTACTGAAGTCAACGATTTTGGTAAACACTTGCCATTAATCCAGCGGTTAATGGTTTCACGGCTCCACTCATTTTTTCCGACTTTTCTCAGTAATTCAGCCACATACTTCTGATCATAGATTTCCAGCACTTTCTCGATAAGCTTTTTATCATTTTCCTGTCGCAGCTTTTCTTCCGCCTCGGCTTCCTTCAGCAGATGCTGTGCCAACACTTCAAATTCAGACATAATTCCTCCAAGGGGTCTAATGGGTGAAACTTTATCACTCATTCAACCCAGAAGGAAATGTTTTATCTGGATATTTAAACAGTAACTACAACGTAATCTAGCACTGGTGATGCTTTGTTAGGCATAGAGAATCATTCTATATACGACTAATGACAGAAAAACAGCAGACAAGTAGTTTGTTCATAAATTAACGCATACTATGTGTCTACGGTTTTCGAGACCGGTCCAATCATCAAACGAAACATAAAATTAGCTCACATTATGAGGAAAAGTATCTTTTTTGTACTATGTAAATTCAAAGGCTTAGCCTCATTTCTCCGATGGTTTTCTCAACACTACTGGTTGTGAGCCCTTGCAATGATCATTAATATACGTCTCACAAATAATTCTTCATAGATATTGCAAAATGGATATTACTGAGTTTCCTTCTGGAGTAATTGAACACCTTGGCTGGTATGTATACCGATTGATTGATCCGAGGGACGGAAGCACCTTCTATGTAGGGAAAGGCAAAGGTAACCGCGTATTTGCCCATATGCGCGGTGAAGTGGCAGCGACTGATGATGACGAGTTACTGAGCAACAAGCTAAAGCAAATTAGAGAAATAAGGTTAGCAGGACTTGAAGTTATCCATGTCATCCATCGACACGGAATGACTGATGAAAAGACGGCGTACGAAGTTGAAGCAGCACTTATTGATGCCTACCCTGGGTTAACGAATATCATGAATGGTGCTGGCAGCAATGAATTCGGCGCCGCGCATGTCAAAGAGTTGATAGCAACATATCAGCCCGAAACCATAACATTTCATCATAAAGCATTAATGATATCCGTTAACAGAAGTGCAAAGGATTCAGAGCTTTATGATGCGGTTCGATTTAGCTGGCGCATTAATGTCTCTCGCGCCAGCCAAGCAGAAATCATTCTTGCTACTGTAAGGGGGATCGTTCGAGGGGTTTTCATTGCTGATAAATGGCTCAAATCAACACGTGAAAATTTCCCTTCGTTGAAATACTGGGACGAGGATCCTGACTTTGAGGCAACACAAAGTTCGCGCTATGGTTTTGAAGGTCGAGAAGCCCCACCTGAAATAGCAAATCTTTATCTTGGAAAAAAAATACCAGATGAATTAAGAAAAAAAGGAGCTATGTCCCCGGTCCGTTACTCACCTAATTTTTGAGTCTTTAAGTGATAAGCATAAACCGCAGCACGTCATGCATACGTCGTGTCTGCGGTTTTTCTTTTTTGCTTACACGGTGTCTGGTTCTTCTGGCCACTCAATATCAGGTGCAGTTGATGTATCAACACGGTTCAGCAACACCCGATACTTTTTCCATGCGGCCAGTAACGCTTTCTCTTCCTCCGTTGCGATTTCCAGCTCAACAACAGTCTGAACGTACCGGGAACAGCCTCCTTCAGAGCTTGAAGGATATCAATGTTCGCTTCCTGTTAACTGCCGGACAAGTGCAACCAGTTCGCTTACCTGATTTTCCAGAGTGCTGATCCGGGTGTCTGCTGTTGCCAGATTTTCACGTAGCGTTGTGTTTTCCTCTTCCAGCGCGGTAACGCGATCATCTGTTTCACGGGCGAACTGAACAAGTAAGCCCGTCACGGCGGCGTAGTCAACATTCAGATAACGTGTTTCTTCACGTAATTCATTGCCGTCAACCGTTGGTCCCTGCAACTCTTCACCGTAATGAGTAAACGATCCCACAGCTTCTGGTATCGCCTCCATTACTTCCTGTGCAATAACGCCAGCATAAGGCATCCCGTTTTCCCTGAGCGTGTAGGTGTATCCGTTCATTTTACGGATTGCTTTCGTCGCGTCGCTGATAACGAGAATATCGTCTTTAAGGTCGCGGTCTGATGACTGATTCAGCGTTGTGCAATTAATAGCGCCATTTACATCAAACAACTGGCCTGCTGACGTTTTTTGCGCATAAAACAGATACGCAGCAGACGTGCCAACCTCAAAAACGTTTTGTCGAGTACTGGAACCCCACACCCTGATACCAACTGGTAGTTCTGAATTACCTGAATTAAGTAAAGCAAAACGATTGCCAGTCCCTGTTTGTTTTCTAATTACTAAATCGGCAGTTGAGTTAACCTCATCTTTGTTGATGGTTAGCGCCTGCGCTGTAGCACCGTTAACAGTGCCACTTAGTAGTTGAACCGCTCCATCATCGCCATTTAACAGCACTTGAGCGCTGCTTCTGTGGTTTTTCAGGAACAACATTTTGCCTGTGCTTTCTGATGTGCCTACCGACCACGCCGAATTGGTTCCAGTGCTATCAACACCACGAACGGTACAATTCATGCTGCCATAATCTGACGTACTTCCAAGCACATCAATCCGCCCGCCACCTAATTTTGATGGAGTCGTCGAGGTTAACGACCTGACGGTTACATCCTGATTCCATCCGGAAACAACAACCTGACTCCACGCTGTCCAGTTTCCATTAACAACAAAGCGAACGTATATACGTTTTGTGTCGCTGTTAATCAGCGTTTGCATGTTCGCATAATCTGAATCCCTAACCTTACGAGTCGACTCTACACGGAGCAAAAAGTTACCGGCTATGCCGTCAGGCTTATTGGTAATATTTGCACCACCTGCAGAGGATGGACAAATATAGTATTTAACTGCCCCGGCATCTGACTTGATGATGGTCAGGTTGTTAAGATTAACCGTCTGGCCGTCAATGTTTTCCGGCTCGATGGCTCCTGCTATCCCGGCACTGAACGTAGCAACGGCTGAAAACGCTGTCGTACCTTTGAAAGCCAGTTGACCACCAATCGTTAATCCCTTGTCGAGTTTCGCTTGCGTGATCAATTTGCTGTTTTGTTTCTGATCAGGACTCTCACCAAAAGCCAGATCCCCATTAGTATCAATTCCAAGATACTTTGGGTTCACGTTGTCTAACTTAAACCCAATGGACACATTTTCAGAAGAACCAGAACGCGTTAAAACCAACGGCGTGTGCTGTGCTCCATAGATGCTGAGCGTAGTTGCCGATGAGTCAGTGTCGGTATTTGCAATCTCAATCGTTCTGCTTTTAATTTTATACGCTACTGTGAGATCACGGACTTCAACCCTCCCGTCGTGACGAACAACAAGATCCCCTCCTGATGTCCCCCCTGCTGTCTTTGCCCTGATGCGAACTTCGCCAAGCGAATCAGTGTTAGGACCAGCATAGATTATGCCGCGCTCTGTGTTATCGCCAGTATAAAACCGCAAAGCGGTGACTCCACTGTCTGCCCGCAGGAAGACTGACGGTGTACCTTTTTTGATTGTCAAGTCACCGGTCATTGTATCGCCGGTTTTTTTTACCTGCGCATCGTTCGTTACGTTGCCAAGTCCAACATCCGATTTCGACGGCTTGTTTGCCGAGCCGTATAGCTGATTAACTTTAAAAGTCCCGCCGTCAAGACCTCTATCATTTCCAGCGTATACCTTAACATTCCCGCTTGAGTAGTCGATATTGATCGCTGACCACGTATCGCCGCACCGCGAGAATATACCAGAACCGTGGCTATAAATGGTCGCCGTGCTTCCGGTCGGCTTATCACCGCGCCAGAAATGACCACCTTTGTCACGCAGAGCTTTTAAGATCTCTACATCGCTCATCTTGCCGGTTGTTGATATCCCGCTACCGCCAAGACCGAAAGCGCCTGTAAGCATAGCATTAGAAAGACCCAAATCTGCTTTAGTCGGCTTGTTTACCTGGTCGTAAATCCTTACAACGTTGCCTTCAACATATCCAGAAGGCGCGGCGGTTTGCTTAACAAATCCGTCTGGGATGTATAATTCTGTGCGTGCCGTCTGCGCCAGTACCGCAACCTTTGCGCCGTTGATAAATGCGCGCTGGAAGGCCCAAACCTCAATAAAGCCATCACCTTTAACCAGGCCGTAACGCATCTGGTTGTTATCGGTCAGCCCGGTTGACCCTAAGCGGCGTATACTCAGATGACGAGAAACATTATCCGCACTAAGCAAAGAAGGCAGACCGCGCGCCGAGATCTCGATAAAGTCAATGTTTCCGTAAGGGGAGCCGTAGTTACCAGCGTTAGTAACCATTAGCGTTACATGGCAATTGTTGCTTCCGGGATCGGAAAGTTTCGCGATCTTTATGTAAAAAGACTCATTACCAGTAACAACGGGCCAATCGTATTGCGTCATCGGGCTGACGAGTCCCCCGACCTTGTCGAGATATTCTTTCGCCTTGTTCTCTGACGCTTTAGCGTTGGTTTCGCTGACCTTTGCTGCTGCCTCACTATTTTTCGCGTTGGTTTCTGATTTTTTGGCTGCTGTCGCGGAGTTTGCCGATGCAGTTTGTGAGTCTGCTGCCGCCTGTGCGCTGTTATCCGCATTCGTCTCAGACGTTTTTGCGGCCTTCGCGGAATTTCCTGCTGCCGTTGCCGAGGAAGCTGCACTGCCGGCGCTCGAGGCTGCGCTCGTTTCTGATGATTTTGCCGCCACTTTTGAAGCCGACGCATCCCGGGCTGATGTGCCGGCATCGCTGGCTGACTTCTTCGCGGCTGCTGTGTTCTGCGCCACTGCGGACGCGTTACGCGCCACCTCTTCCACCATCAGTTCAAAGCGGCGCAGTGCCTCCGGACGGACATCATCCTCCGTCATGGCACCGAGAAAATCATTCAGCGTACCCGGTTGTGAGTCTTCATACACGGTGATGGTCCCGGCATGCGATGGCGGGAAGCCTTCCACCAACAGAATAACGCTGTACTGACCGTACTCAACGTCCATGCTGTAACGCCCGGCTTCATCCGGATTTTCTGAGGCCACCGTGTTCACCACCACCGTGGTGCTGTTACGTTTTGCTTTCAGCTGGATTGTGCAGTTCTGTACCGGTTTACCTGCGCCGTCTTTCAGTACACCTGAAATCTTTACTGCCATATTCACCCCACAAAAAAGCCCGCCTGAACCGGCGGGCTGTCATAACACTGTGTTACCTGGCTAATCAGAATTTATAACCGACACCCACGATGAAACCGTCAGTGCGCCAGTCGCCACTGCCGGAGCCTTCATAAGCAATATCAATGGCCACGGATTCGGTCGGGTTAAACTGCACGCCAGCTCCCCACGCCAGAGACGTGTTGCTGTGGCGACCGTCATCACTTCCGGTCAGCACATCGTGCGTTTTCCCCTTGTTGTCAGTTACGCGGAGATAATCCCCGGAGAAAGTCGACACACGGCTGTAAGCCACACCCGCCATCGCATACGCGCTGAACCATTCATTCACGCGCACAGACGGCCCCGCCATCACGCTGAACCAGCGGTTACGCACGGAATCTTCATGCCAGCGGGTATCGCTGTAATGGGTAAGCTGGCGATTCTTGTCTCCTGCATAGCTGAATGACGTCACCAGCCCCAGCGTGTCCGTAAACTCATAACGGTATTTCACGTTAATCCCGTTAAGATCATCGCTGCCGGGAACGTTCGTCGAGGCATGAAGATACCCCGCGCTCAGCGTGGACTGATGTTCAGACGCCCATGCAGGCGCACCGGATACGGCCAGACAGATGGCTGCGGACAAAATGGCTGCACAAACTTTACGCATAATTACCTCTCGCTTTTCTGCAATAAAAAAGGCGTCATTCCTGACGCCCTTTATTGGGGTTATAACAATTTCAACGAATACTGATGCCGGAAGCAGCCTTTTTGGTCACAATCACCGTACAGTCGGTGATATTGCCTGCCCCCTGATTGCCTTTCTGGAAAATCTTAAACTCCAGAGTGACGCTTCCCCTGCCACTCGGCATATCAATAACCGCACTGTAACTACCGGGAATGGCCCCTTTAGTTTCTCTGGATGCGATTAATACGCCGTTTTTGCGAACTTCAAAACCATACCCCGTGTACCTTGTACCTCCCGGGTTATCACCACTTCCCGGATCGTCATACGCTATACCGTTAAAGATAATGGGCGGAATAATGATTTGACGGTCAAAGTTATGATCATCGCTGATGGTGACTGTAACCGTCCCGTCTGGTGTTTCCGTGTTACCCCACGTACCAGCCTTTTTCGGGAATGATTTGGATACTGTTTTAACAAAATCACCTCTGACCTGATTCGCCTCCAGCATACCCTTAATCGTACAGTTTTCATTTATCGTGACGTTGTTGAGCGTCCCGGAGTTCGCATTCACACTGCCACTGATATCCGCATTTTTAGCGGTCAGCTTTCCGTCTGATGTCAGGGAAAATACCGGAGGACTGCCACCGCTGGTAATGGTGGGGGCCGTCAGGCGTTTCAGGAACACGTCGTTCATGAATATCTGATCGCCCTGACCAACAAACATCGGTTTTGTGTTGCCATTCGCAGGATTAACCATCGCAATCCTGTCCGCCGCCAGCAGCACCTGACTCTGCATGCCGTCAGGGGTGTTCTCAATACCGGCACCAATACCCGCGATATAAAGGCGTCCGTCCTGCATCTGCTGCAGCTTCACAGCCCACATGCTGTTCAGGTTATTATTTGTATCAACCTGAACCTTCTGTATCTGCTGAATTGCCGCACTCTGGTCTTCCAGTTTCTTATTGACGGTCTGCGTGATTTCATTGCTGACATCCGTAATGGACGTCCTGATTTCAGCCAGGTCAGGCGCAAGCTGACCGTTATCAATCTGCGTCCACAGCTCCTGAGCCAGATGGGTTTTCCCTATCTCGCCTTTGAAAAAATCCAGATAACCGGATGCATCATCACTCGGCTGACCAACAGCCTCCACGAATGCCGATTTGCCAACGGTGTTCACACTGCGGATATAAAAGTAATAATCATGGCCCGGTTTGATATTGATACTGGCGGCTATCCAGTACAGCGCCGTGCCAAGATAGCGTGCTGTGGTTTCAACCTGCCTGATATCCGCAATCCGCTTTTCCGAGAACCAGAACTCAAACTGTACCGTCGGATCATAAACCGCAAGATGCGGCGTGGCGGTTATCTGAAAATAGCCCGGCGTCAGCTCAATCCGCGACGGCGCTGCCGGTGCGGCAATCCGGAACGATACCGATGCCGGATCGCCCTGCTGTCCCCACGCATTTACCGCCCGGACTGTCAGCCTGTAGTTCCCTGGCGCCAGTTGTGTGAAGCGGTAAGTGGTTTCCGTCGTCCGGGCCGTGCTGACCAGCCGCTCACTGCCGTCATCCGCTGCCACGGTCAGGCGAAGCAGGAAGCTCACGCCCTTCACCACCTTCGGCGTGTCCCAGCGCGCCAGCACCTGATATTCCCCGCTGTCTGCGGTGACTTCGGCAGTCAGGTGCTGCACCGCTGGCGGCGTGACACCATTCACCGTGCCGCTCTGGTCGCCGTCAAAGTGCGCCCCGTTATCCACGATGGCCTCTTTTTCCGGTACATGCTGCACGGCGGTGATGGCATACGTGCCGTCGTCGTTCTCACGGATACTCACGCAGCGGAACAGGCGCTGGCGCAGCGTCGGCAGCTTCAGCCCCCATACGCTGTATTCAGCAACGCCGTCAGGAACCCGGCTCACTTTTACCTTCACGCCGTCGGTGACGGACTGAACCTCCACGCTGACCGGATTGCCACTCCCGTCAACCAGGCTTATCAGCGTGGTACCGGAGGATGGCAGCGTGATTTCACGGTCGAGCGTCAGCGTCCGGGTCTGGCTGTTCACCGCCAGCACACGACCACCGGTGCTGATACCCGCATAGTCATCATCGCAGATTTCAATGACATCGCCCGGTACATGGCGAAGCCCTTCTGCGCCCACGCTGAAGTCCACGGTCTGCGTCTCCAGCAGCTCCGTTTTAATCAGCCACAGCCCGGCGCGGTGTGCCTGCCCCCGGCTGGTACAGCCAAAGGCATCCATCTTCGTGACGTTACGACCGTAACGGGCAATGGCCTGCGTGTCCTCCACAAGCTCTGTCGCCGTCTCCCAGCCGTTATTCGGGTCAATCCAGTTCACCTCAACGGCATTATGGCGGTCCTTCAGGGCGCTGAAGCTGTAGCGGAACGGCGCGCCATCATCCGGCATCACCACATTACTGCGGTTATAGGTCCACACCTTATCCGACGGCCGGTCCTGCACGAACGTCAGCGTCTGCCCGTTCCATACCGGCATACAGCGCATCGCCGAGCAGAAATCACTGAGCACATCCCACGCCTTGCGCTGTGTGGTCAGGTACGCATTACAGGTGATGCGCGGCTCCGTGCCGCCAAAGCCGTCCGGCACTGACTGGTCGCAGTACTGGCCGATGACATACAGCGCCCATTTATCCACATCCGCCGCACCAAGACGTTTCCCCATGCCGTAGCGCGGATGGGTCAGCATATCCCACAGACACCAGGCCATGTTGTTGCTGTATGCTGGCTTAAACGTTCCGTCCCAGATACCGCTGTATTGCCGCGTCTGCGGGTTATAGTTCGACGGCACCTGCAGAATGCGCCCGCGAAGATGATAATTACGGCTCACCTGCTGGCTGCCGAACTGCTCCGAGTCCACCTGCACGCCGACCAGTGCCGTGTTCGGGTAGCACTGTTTCACATCGATGATTTCGGTGTATGACGACCAGAGCGTTTTGTTCTGCAGCTGGTCTGTGGTGCTGTCCGGCGTCATCCTGCGCATCCGGATATTAAACGGGCGCGGCGGCAGGTTATCCACCACCACCGAGGCCAGATACTGCGAGGTGGTTTTGCCCTTAATGGTGATGTCTTTTTCCGTCACCCAGCCACCATTACGCTGTATCTGAACCAGCAGACGGACTTCCGACGGATTCCTGTCACCCTTTGAGGTGGTTTCCACCAGTGCCTGTACACCGAAGGTAAAGCGCAGACGGTCGATGTTTGCCGACGTAATGGTGCGGGTGATCGGCGTGTCATATTTCACTTCCGTACCCAGCACCGTCTCGGAGCCGGAGGATTCAAATCCCTCCGGCGGTGTCTGCTCCTGCTCACCGGCCCGGAACACCACCGTGACGCCGGATATATTGGTATTCCCCTCACTGTCCAGCACCGGCGTACTGTTCAGCAGCACGCTTTTTAATCCATCCACCGGACCTTCAACCGGCCCTTCGCTGATGGCATCAATCACACTCAGCAGCTGCGTGGATTTCAGGTTGTCCTTCGCTTCGCGCGGGGTATGCCCCTTACTGCTGCCTTTACCCATTCCTCACGCTCCATAAACGACAAAACCGCCCGCAGGCGGTTTCACATAAAACATTTTTCATCAGCGACCAATCACCACAACCTGACCACCGTCCCCTTCGTCTGCCGTGCTGATCTCCTGAGAAACCACACGTGATCCCACGCGCATTTCACCGTACAGAACGGGCAGAACATTGCCCTGGGCAACCATGTTATCCAGTGAGGAGAAATAGGTGTTCTGCTTACCGTTATCCGTTGTCTGTGTACGGGGAGTTCTGGCTTTCGGTGCCAGCATCTGCGCCACACCACCGAGCACCATACTGGCACCGAGAGAAAACAGGATGCCGGTCATACCACCGGCCCCAATGGCTGCCCCCCATGCTGCAAGGGTGGCTCCGGCGGTAAAGAATGATCCGGCAATGGCGGCAGCTCCCAGGACAATCTGGAATACGCCCCCTGACTTGGCTCCGGCGACTCTGGGAACAATATGAATCACAGCGCCGTCAGGCAGAGTCTCATGTAACTGCGCCGTTAACCCGGACGTGCTGACGTCCCGCCCGGCAATCCGTACCTGATACCAGCCGTCGCTCAGTTTCTGACGAAACGCCGGGATCTGCATGGCCAGCGCCCGGATGGCTTCGGCCCCCGTTTTCACACGCAGATCGATGCGGCGGCCAAATCGTTGTAAATCCCCGTAAAGGCAGATGCGTGCCATGCCTGGTGACGCCAGAGGGAGTGTGTGCGTCGCTGCCATTTGTCGGTGTACCTCTCTCG
>ENA-UOYX01000429-UOYX01000429.1-food-metagenome-genome-assembly--contig:-NODE-429-length-15484-cov-6.958001_pt1 | contig 15484 bp, 17 predicted proteins | sample MGYA00249880_ERZ772718 | MGnify/ENA primary metagenome ERZ772718 (study PRJEB29005, sample SAMN08379458) | food metagenome | isolation source: cheese spiked with Escherichia coli O157 | study: EMG produced... | reverse complement strand
TACTGTGTTGAAACAGCTTAATTAATATATCATTTCTAACGAACACTGTCAAGCGATTTTTATAAATATTTTCTGAATATTTATTCAATCTCGTTTGACCCGTTATTTCGTTAGCGATGATCTTTTCTCTCGCTGACAACATAGAATACTATACCAACATCTAAATCTATCGTCAAGTAAAATTTGCATAAAATTCATCTTTTTTTTAAATATTCAAACAACTTAGTTATTTGCAAGCTTTGCTTGGCATTCTGGACAGATACCATGCACTTCCATTCGGTGCCCAGTTACCATAAACCCCGTTAGATTCTCAGCAATCACTTCTACATCATCTAACTCCGGATAAAAAACATCAACTACTTTTCCACAGTTCTCACAAATAGCGTGATAATGCTTGGTCTGCGCAAAATCAAAATGACTGGATGCATCTCCATAAGCCATTTCTTCAATAATCCCTAATGAGGTAAACAGACGCAAGTTATTATAGATTGTCGCAACACTCATATTCGGAAAGCGCCCTGCTAGCGCCTTATAGACATCGTCTGCAGTCGGATGCATATGAGTGCCAATCATGAATTCCAAAACAGCTTGCCGCTGTGGCGTGATCCGTACGTTGTGTTCTTTGAGTTTCCGTAACGTTTGTTGCACGATGTGACTCATTTTGCCACCACCTTTCGCTAATGATAATCATTATCATATATCCTTATTGCTGTAATCGTACCTTTTTTTGACGAGACTGACAAGTATCTTTGCTCAAAAAAAGACGTTACGCGAGTCCCGTAACGTCTTTACATACTTTACTTCAATTCAGGTGCATCCGTTTCATAAAGGTCCATTGTTGACTTACCATTATTTTGCTGGATAACACTCGTTTTATTGTTACTGTCTTTCAACTTAGCTTTAGCATCTTTCACCTTGTAGCTAATCTTAGACTTATCTGGTTTTTCGAATCCTTGTGGTGTATAGAATCGAAGTAGATCGCCGGTGATTACCTTGTCAGAAAGTGACAATTCTTCCGTTACATGTTCACTGATTGCCGTTAATTGCTTCTTCTGCGCTGCCGTTAAATTCGTCAGCGTCTTCCCATTAGTCGTATCGTAATAGGTGCTGCCTACCTTCGTATACTGTGGTGTGACAAAGTCCCCATTTCTAAAGACAACCGTCTGATTGCGGTTAGGCGCAAGTAAATCCGAACCAAATTGGATGGTATCGTCATTTTTTACACCTAATAGGTTCAATAAGGTTGGTAAAACGTCAATTTCACCACCATAGGTATGGTTAACGCCACCTTTTAACCCATCCATATGCACCATAAACGGTACTTTTTGGAATTGCGCATTATCAAAATCAGTAAATTTATCCTGATTCAATAACTTCGCAACAGCCTTCTCATGGTTCCCTGAAATCCCATAATGATCGCCATATAGAACGAGCATACTATTCTTATCTAAGCCAGTCTTTTGTAACCAAGCTAAGAATTCACCAATTGATTGATCCAAATACTTAGCGGTTTGCACATAACCATCAACTGTATCATCACCAGTATCGGTCTTAGCAATTGATTGATTTTGTTTATCCAATAAGTATGGATAGTGATTTGTCACGGTGATTAATTTAGCATAGAACGGTTGTGGTAATTGTTCAATGTATTGGGCTGAGTCTTGCATGAAGATCTTATCTTTCAAGCCATAACCCACGTTGTAGCCTTTACCTTCTTTAAAGTATTGAGAACTGAAGAAGTAATCATAGCCCCATGACTTGTAGGTATTATCCCGATTCCAGAAACTTGGCACATCCCCATGGAATGAAGCGGTTGTGTAACCTTGTTGATCTAGAATTGATGGTGCTGCTTGGAAGGTATTGGTTGTCCCTTGAGTGACCATGGCGGCCCCTTCAGGTAACCCGAACAATGAGTTTTCGAGCATTAATTCAGCATCAGCCGTCTTACCTTGACCAACTTGGTTAAAGAAATTGTCGAAACTGAGGGTGTTTTGGTCGTGATATAGCTTATTGATATTTGGTGTGACTTCTTGACCGTCCCACTTATAATCAATTAAAAATTGTTGGAAACTCTCTAAATGGATAACAAAGACGTTCTTACCCTTAGCCACGCCAGTGTATTCAACATTGGGTGCAACCCGGTTGTCCTTCATATACTTCAAGACACTGCTCATACTACTACTATCAGCATTAGCCTTAATCGCATTATTCTTGGTCGTCTTCACGCCATCATAGACAGTGTATGCATTCATCCCAAGATACTTAACGATGTAGTTGTTATCGAACGTCCGGGTTAATAACCCAGAACGATCTGCTTCTGCAATCCCGAGGTTGGCACCGAATAACACAACAGCTAACCCAGTAATTGCAAATGCATTCCGCTTCATAAAGACACGGTGATCAATCTTCACTAACTTAGTAGCCAATAAGATGATTAGCAATAAAACATCAGCGAAAACTAGGAAATCAGAATATTCAATAATCCCAGCAATACTCTTGCCCAAGTTATTTGATACCGCACCAGAGCCCTTCATTAAGTTAAACGTTAAGAAGTCTGAAAATTCACGGTAATACAAAATATTCGAGAATAACCAAGTTGAGGTTATTAAATCAATAATAATCAACGTAATGTATGACTTTCGGCCATTCATAAACAAGGCAATCCCAAATAGCAATAAGGTTGTTGGAATGGGATTAATCGTCATTAAGAAGGCCTGCATGCCACCTTTGACGCCTAAGTTAAATTTTGTTTGATATGCGTAAATTGTTTTAAGCCAGAATAGCGCAACTGCGAAAAGGAAGAATCCCCATCGTGTGCTTAATCCTGATTGAATTTTATGACCAATTTGTTTCATCGATACAGTAGCCTCCGTTAAAGGTCGTTGGGCTTTAAAAGCCGTTGACAATCTGAAAGTTAGTTTACACATCCGTGAAATGAAAAGCAATATGTAACCGGCTTGAATGCCAAATATTAAACCATTTTTAATAATCTGAGTCGCAACTGAGCAAGGCTATCACCTGCTTAAGTAGCAAAAAAACCATCAAGTAATTCGATACTCAATGGTTAATTAACTAGTCTGCTAATAAATCGTATAGTTCCATTGCAACTAAATCAATATTGTCAAATTGGAATTGTTGATGTGTGTTGCTGTCTTCAAGTTCAAATGCTTGAGCTTGAGGATCATAGCTAACAGTTGCTTTTAAATCGCCGTCCTTTTCAAAACGTCTTTCTTGAACCTCAGCGCTTTGATCTTCTTGCATTGCTACCAGACGTTTGATAATCGCAACTAACTGTGATGATTGCATGGCGAAGCCTCCTTTAATAACTAACTATCAGTTTATCAGAAAAAGAGCACTTCTGCACCGTTTATATCCAATTATTTTGCAGAAGGCCACCATAATTTAATTAAAGCTTGGGTGCCATCGTCGCCTAATTGTTTATCATTAACGAGCTGCGCATAGAGTTTCTTAGCTTGAAGCGTAGCTGGTAAATGGAGCCCCATCTTTTCGGATTCCGTTAATGCAATCTTTAAATCCTTTAAAAAATGTTTTGCGAAAAAGCCTGGTGTATAGTCTTGCGCTAGAATACGTGGACCATAGTTTGCAAGGCTCCAGTTCTGAGCACTCCCACCATTAACCGTGTTTAAAACCGCTTCTAGTTCTAATCCGGCTACTTTAGCATACACTAACATCTCTGTCATTCCGGTCATTGTGCCAGCAATCATGATTTGATTGGCCATCTTTGTATGTTGGCCTGTCCCGGCAGCACCGAAGCGATGGACAGTCTTACCCATTGCTTCAAAAACGGGTAATGCCGTTTCATAGGCAGCTTGATCGCCACCGACCATAATCGTCAACGTCCCGTTTTGGGCGCCGATATCGCCACCAGAAACAGGCGCATCTAATGCTTGCAGACCTTTGTCAGCTGCCGTTTTGGCAATTCTCTGCGCCAATGTTGGCGTGCTGGTCGTCATATCCACCAAAATCTGACCAGGTTGTGCAGCACTAAAAATTCCGTCTTCACCATAATAGATGGCTTCGACATCTTGCGGATAACCGACGATTGATAACACAATCTGACTTTGCGCGACAACCGCTGCTGGTGAATCAGCCCATGTTGCACCGAGTGCCACAACTGCATCCGCTTTTTGTTTTGTCCGGTTATACACGACAACTGGATAGTCTGCCTTCAATAAATTCTTGACCATGCTACTACCCATGACACCTGTTCCAATGAAGCCAATTGTTGGTTGCATCAAAAACGCCTCCTACTTTTTATCAGTTACTCGTGGTTTAACTGCTAACGCCCCAATCCCCATGAACATCCCGAGATAGTACGTAAACAATCGCCAGAGCAACATGCCTAACACCAGTTTACTTGAACTCGGGATAAAAGTGGCAAATAACGTCTTAAAACTATATTCTGCCCCACCAGAACCGCCTGGAACTGGAAAGAGCGAGACAATCATGACAATCATGATGTGTAAGACCATCACCTCTAAATAATTAACATGCGGGATGCCAAGTGCCAATAAGACAAAGTATGGCACACTATAATAGAAAAAAAGTTGCCCAAGGGTTAAAATACAGCCCTTGATTAGTTTCTTTTTCTCGCGTTTAAGGTGTAGACTCTCCGCGTAAAAGGTATCGATTTTGGCCATTAACATTGTCCGCCATTCCGTCACCCGTTTTTGGGAGACGAACCAGCCCACCGGAATTAATAACCAGTGCACTAACTGTTTCGTAAATCGATTGTAATACATGATTAGCAACAATACGGCTAACACAACCACATGCACGATTAATCCGAAAGTAATCAAAATCGACAGCGTCCCAAAATGCTTGGAAACTTGCGAGAAACCAATCATCATACTTAATAAGAAATTCACCAGTACCATGAATTGGTAAACAATAAACTTCATCAGCAGTACTGAGCTAGCTTGCCCAGCTTCTACACGGGATTGCATCAACGCTACCAGTTGTGCCGGTTGTCCACCTGAAGAAAACGGTGTAATCGCATTGAATAGTTGTGCAATCAACGGAATCCGAAGCGCATTGTATAAAGAAAAGTGTTCTGTGCGGTCTTTTAGAAAGACGCGTAAGACAAGTGCTTCGAAAAACCACGAAATTAACATACATAATAAGGCGACCAACAGCCACCAAAGTTTCAGATGACTAATATCGATAAACAGCTGTTTCAACGCCAGCGTGCGACTTTCATAGGCAAAAATCCCACACCCAATCAACAGCATGACTGCAAAAACAATCTTATTCGTTCTACTCATAAACGACCCTTTTTCTTGTTATTAGCAACGATATGAAAAAACTGTTGATTAAATGATCAACAGTTTTCCGCCAACGCGACTTATTTTTTAGTATCTAAATCTTCTAATTCCAATAAATCATCTTGGTCTAACTTTAATTCGTCATATAATAGCTGTGATTGCTTATAGAAATGAATCATCTGTTCCGCAAAGTAATCCGCCGAAATAGCATGCAACTTCTTTCGGCGCGGTGCTGGATCATCAAATGCATGTGGATGATTCAAATAATTCGATACTTGATGGATCATTTCATCTTCGTTCGTAAATGTCGTCCCAATTGAAGGATCAGTTAATAACTCAGCCGCATATGGACTTGTCATGACGACAATCTTGAGTTCAGCGGCCATCGCTTCAATATAAGTTAATCCTTGTGATTCAGAGTCACTGGCGGAGACAAAAAGATTCGCCATATGATAATAATTTGCAACTTCATCGTTATCAACCATTCCAGTGAAAATCACGTGGTCGGTCATGTTTAACTTGGCAACCTGAGCTTCTAAATCTTCTCGAGCTGGACCTTCACCAACAATCACTAACATTAAATCTGGTGTTTGGGCGACTAGTTTGGGTAACGCATCAACTAAGATATCAATCCGTTTTTCATAAGCAACGCGACTCAATGATAAGAGCACAGGTTGTTCTGGCGTCAAGCCCAATTCGGCCCGTATGTCGCGGGTCACTTCGCGCTCAAAGCGACTAATATCGACCCCGGTCGGAATAATCCGGATGGGGGCCTTCACTTGATAGCCATTTAAGGTTTGAGAAACCCGCTCTGATGGTGCCACGATGCCTGACATGTGATATAAAAAGGCCTTTGTCATTTGCTTAACATGGTATGGCCGTAATAACTTCCCGTTTAAAACATAGTGTAAATAATCCTCGTACATCGTATGATACGTATGTAAACAAGGAATTTTTAAATTTTTAGCGACAAACTTCCCGATGTAGCCCATCGAAAATTCGGTCTGGGTATGCACGATATCGAGATCCAATTCCTTAGCCACTTGATAAGCGTGAAATAAGCCGCGCACAGCAATTCGCCGATCCGTAAATGAGACAAACGGGACACTAGCAAACCGGAAAATATTCGGTTCGACTGCATCTTTGTCAACATGTGGATCGGTCGTTGTAAATATGTAGACCGAATGCCCTTGTTTTTCTAGGGCTTCTTTTAATGTTTTAATGGAGGTTGCCACACCACTGACTTGTGGAAAGTAGGTGTCCGTAAATATCCCAATATTCAATTGGTTTCCTCCTCCTTATCTTTGGACATTTGATTTCATTATAATAATTACATCGCCTAGATGCAATCAATGTCACTAATTGTAATCTATTCATACTAGCATAAAAACCGTCTTTAGACCTAAAAAACAGCCAATTTACGTTAAAAAACGGGCACTGCACAGCTTTTGTGCGGCGCCCGTTTTTTTATTTTAGCGTAACCAATACGTAATTGAGAAGATTATTAAACACCAAATCGGTAATGCCACTAACAGGCCGTTGCGAATACCCATAAAAAATTTCATCATCCCACCTCATTTCATAAACCAATACGAACAGCTTGCTATTTAGGGTCACTGTCTACTATGATAAAGGTAAGTTTAGGCTTCATTTATTAAGAACTACCGTGCTTTTACTTAAGAATGATTAAAGGAGCAAGCGATGCAAACTTATCTCATTAAAAAACCTCAAAAACTCGAATTAACCTATGACGAAAATATCCTAACAATTCACTATCCCGGACTGTTTAAGAAGAAACAAAACCAGGATCGTGACATTCCGTTTAGCAAATTAAAATCGGTCCGCTTTTTTGAAGCGACTTATCGGCATGGTCATCTCCAAATTCTCTACCAAAAACCCAACCACGCCCTCGAAAAAATCGTCATCAGTTTCGAACCCGACGATAACCTCGCTGTGCGCAAGTTATACACAGCCTTAGCGGACTATCTCGAAAAACCAACCGTTGAAGAAGACCTCAGTTATGTTAAGACCGGTGATCTTATCATGGCTTACCTCAAAATGCGCGACGACGGCCTAATGACCCACGAAGAATTCGAAGAAAAAAAGAAAAGAATACTAGGAATGGAATAGAGTGCGCAGTAAGCCCGGTTATCTTCTGAGGATTAGCTTAATCAGGCGGATTGCCGACAAAGTCGGTGATTTGACTGATGTCGCTAACCGGAAGAAGATGGCTTACGGAGCACGTTTCAAAATAGAGTGCGACGGCAGACGATTATACGCTGAGGATTAGCCTAGTCTCGTGAATAAGCGACGACGTCGATTGTTTGCGGGACGTAGCTAACCGGAAGCGGATGTCTGTCGGAGCACGTTTTAAATCAGAGTGCGCAGTAAGCCCGGTTATCTTCTGCGGATTAGCCTAATTCACCACAAAAAAAGGGCCAACGACAAACATGTTTGTCGTTGGCCCTTTTTTTAATCCTCGCGAGATACTGAGCTAATAAACCACTCTTTATTTCTTTATAAAACCAATTGCCATCCCGATGATTAAGATGACCAACACAATAACCGTAATCCAAACGTAGAGGTAATCCCCTTCTTTAGCAAATGCGTAGATTGATACCACCACACGCAAGACTGGCGTTAAAATGAGGCAGAATAAGCCCAACATAATCACAGCGCCAGCCTTAAATGCAGCAATGCCACTGAAAATTTCGGTAAAGGTCGTTGGAAATTGATATTCTGAATAACCTGTACCGCCATGAATAATCGCAAGTAACATGCCAATAATGAGCAGCGTTGCTGAAACCGCCACCCCAATGCGTAAAATTTTACCGATGACGAGTTCAATTTGAGCCATCTCTGCTTTTTTATCTGTCATTAAATATGCACCCCGAATCCTTTAAGCACCATTTGTAAACCTGTGTATAACAAAATGGGGATAAAAATCATGCGAATCACACGTGGTTGCAAATACTGCATAATCCGTGAACCCACAGTGGAACCTACCAAAATTCCGATTGCTAACGGTGCAGCAACGCTGGGAATAATCGCACCGCTGAAGAAATAAACAGTGGCCGAAGCTGCTGCCGTAACCCCCATCATCAAATTACTCGTGGCACTTGATGGTTTCAATGGCATCTTCATAATCGTATCCATGGCGGTCACTTTGAATACCCCACTTCCGATACCGAGCAAGCCAGAAGCAATGCCGGCCCCGAACATCATGGCAAAGCCGCCTGGTACTTGTTCAACAGCGTAGTCGACTTGTTCTTGGTTGGCCTTATCGTAGTAAGTGCCATTTAAGTTCAACTTCTTGGCCCACTTATCTTCACCAGCGCCGACGTGTTGTTCTGCAACTTTACCACGTAATTTTTGAATCATGTTGTACGTTGAAAATAGCAAGAATGCGCCGAATAAGATGAATAAGAATCCAGTTGGTACGATGCCGGTCAATAACGCCCCGATAATCGCCCCGACGGTCGTTGCAATTTCTAGGAACATCGCCACTCGTAAGTTGAGCATATCATCTTTCAAATAGGCGATAGTTGCACCAGAACTTGTTGCAATCACGGCAATAATGCTGGCCCCAATCGCGTATTTAATATCTAGGCCAATCGCTAGCGTTAATACGGGGGTTACAATGATCCCGCCACCAATCCCTAAGATTGAACCCAACACGCCGGCTAAAACACCGACGGCAAGTAATAAAATAATTTGTTGCATCTCTTTTCTCCTCTTAATGCATTTTTATAACCGTTTTTCGCCTGTTAGTGCACGGAGTTCCGTTAAATCCTGACTGACTTCTAAACAGCCTAAGTATTGTCCCTGTGGATCACGAACCGCAAAATAGCGAATATAGACGAACATCCCGCGGAAGTTCAACCAAAAATCAGCATGGTCTTCTCGCCCCGCATGAAAGTCCGCTAAAATTTTCTCAACCTTATCCACACTCTTTGGTGGATGGCAGTTCACAACCGCGCGGCCAATCACTGCCCGGGTTCTTGGGAAAATACGATGCTCGTTATCTGAGAACCACTGCACAATATCGTTTTGATCGACAAAGGTTAAATCAAGCGGTAGTACTTGGAGAATCGCCGTCAATTCACTAATATTCATCGACCCAGATGGTAGAACGATTTTAGCTTGGTTATCCACGCCAATTTCGATATGGGGTTGTGGTGCTTCTCGACGTGCTTGAACCTTCGCTTTTGGTGCCGCTTCTTTCTCGTCAGCTAACATTGCCTTCACAAAATCAGGCATTTCTGGTTTTCCTTCATCTTTTTCAGCGGGGGCTTTTGGTACAGGTTGTCCGTGAATTTCAAACGGAATATTAGCCGCTGCCGCCATCGAAGTTGGTGCCGGTTCTGGTGGCGTTGTTTGGGTCGTCATTTGCGCATCCGCCAACGATTGCGCAATCTTCGGCACGGTCCGCTTTTCGGCCGCCGCAATAGCTTCAGCACTTGGTTGCCATGGTAATGGGTCTGGAATTAAGGTATACCCGATTGGTTGGCTTTCAGAAGCAATTAGTCCCCAGTCAGCTGGTGTAAAGACTTCATTAACCATCGGAATCATGATTTCTTCTTCTTTGAAAATCATTTCTTGAATTTCTTTGCTCATCTTTTCAACGGCTGCTTCAATTGCATATTTATCCGGAATTGGTTCCGCAGTTACCATTTGATAGGCCGTCTTCACCAACCCCCGAATTTGATCATCCACACCCCACATCACTTTGGGTGGTGCAGTAATTCCATATTGATCCATCAACGGAAAAATTAAGTTTTCTTTCCGTAAATAGTGGCGGTCGATCAACTGTAAATCTTTTAACGCTTGTTGCATCCGCACGAGATAATTTTGATCAGTCCCTGACTGCTGCCATTTCTTCAAACATGGCAGTAATTCATCATTTAAGAGCGAGTTCATGACCAAATTTTCTAATTTCATCACAGCGACTGGGTGTCCTGGCTGTTCTTGTCCTGGCTGTTCTTGTTCCGGCGTTTCAGCCCCGTTTGAATTAATCGCCCCCTTGAAAACCGCAGCATGGACATTACACAAATGTTGAATCTCCATCGGGTTCAAGCCACTGGCAATCAATTCCCGTTCAGCAGACGTAATTTCAGACACATCAACCCCAGAGAAGGACTCATCAAAAATCCGCTTAGCCTCTTCAAACGAGCCACCTTCATGCAGCATTTTTAAGATCTCCACGATTCGTTTTTGGCGGTACGCACTGCTATACTGTTGCTCAGTCATCAGCTAACACCTCGAATCCTTGTGCTTCTAGACTAGCGATAATCGTCGTCAAAGGAATTTGCTTCATCTTAGCCCCTTTAGGCAATGTCATAAAACGCCCCGCAGTATTCAAAAGCGCTGGGTTCGTGACCCCATCAAGTCCGATTTCAACAAGCACTGGCACCACTTCAGGATAGGCCGTTACCAATTCATAAACGGTTTGACTTAATTTAATTTGTTTTGCCATCATAATCTCCTTAGTCAGCGTTATTTTTCAATCCAGCCACCATCAATTGGAACGACGGTACCATGAATGTAATCCGCAACCTCACTCGCCAAGTAAACACTTAAGTTCGCAACTTCAGTTGGTTGCGCCCAACGCCCCGCTGGTGTCTGACGGGCAACTTCTTGTGCCATCTCACCAGTCCCCGCAAAATCGGCTGCGTTCATCGGCGTCTCAATCGCACCTGGGGCGATACAGTTGGCGCGAATCCCTTTAGCGGCGTAATCATAATCAAGCTGCTTTGTATAGCCAATGATGGCGTGTTTCGATGCCGTATAAGCCGCACCACCGCCACCAGCAACTAGCCCAGCAATCGAAGCCATATTAACGAATACCCCACGCTTTTGCGCAACCATTGTTGGCAAGATCGCATTTGTTACAAGATATTGACTTTTTAAATTCGTTGCCATAATTCGATCCCAATCCGCACTACTGGTATCAAGCGTTGGTGCATAAGCATCCAACACGCCTGCCGTGTTGCAGACCACATCGATTGGGCCATGTTCTGCCAGCAAAGTCGCTAATGTCATTGTTAATTGCGTTTCATCACAAACATCAACCTGCGCTGTGATGCACCGACTATCAACAGGGACTTCAATCGGCTGGCGATCAAGCGCTAACACCAATGCCCCCTCTGCTAAAAAAGCGGCCACTTGAGCGCGCCCAATTCCCGATGCCGCCCCGGTAATTAAAATGGTTTTAGTCGCTAAATCTGCAAAATGCCCCATTAGTCGACCAATTGCCAATCACCAGCCAATACATCACACGATGTTGGTTGGAACATTGAGTATGCTGGTGTTTCGGTTGTTTTAATTAATAGGTAGGGACTAATTGCTTGCCCCTCGAATGTCCCATCGGCCACTTGGAAAATAAATAATTCTGGACCATCCCAGCCAGTCCGTACCACTTTTTTGCCAGCCTTAATTGCATTAATCGCTTCATCAAATCCCATGATCATTACCTCATTTAACTTAATTTTTTAAAATGTTGAACAATCAACCTTATATGATATTCTAGCACGCCACTCAAATCGGTACCAATTAAAATCACAGGCAATTCGATTCAAAAAAGGTGTGACCAATATTGGTCACACCTTCCTGAAGTTAATTTGATTTGCGTTTAAACACACGCTTAATCACATCCCAGACCCCTAGTGATTGAACTAAGCGTTCTGCGGGCACATACTCGCGAATGGCGCGGAGCACTTTTTTGGGTTCCTTTGAAGCAAAAGTATACGTCCCATTTTTCTTTGTTTGGATAGCATAGCGAGGAATCCACTTGCCTTTGAACATGACTGATGCAATCACATAGTCAACTTCTTCCCATGGAATTTGAATAAATTGTCGTGCGTCACGATCATTGAAAAATTCAAACCCTCTATCCCCGATCATGATTTGTCCGTAATCAGAGAGTGCTGTAAACGACGTGGCTTTAATCACTAAGTCCACCTTTGTATTAATCGATTGAACCATAATATCGACTCCATTTCCAAAAACTTACTTTCATTATACGCTTTTATAAAAAGGAGGGGCTAGGACAAATTGACTTTGTCCTAGCCCCTCCTTTGTTTTCTAAACGTGCTTCAGTAGGCATATTCCTGCGGTTAACCAAATTTGCCAAATCGGCGATTGCATCGCCAATTCGTCAAATCCAGTTAATCCTCAAAATATAGGCGCCTGCTTATGCACTCTTTTACATTAAGTGTAATAGATGGAAGACAATTCCGACTACGAATAAGCCAAGAATAATCACGATTGGTGAGACTTTCTTCTTAAGTAACCACATACAGAATAATGTTAATCCTAATGCAGCTAACCCAGGAATTAAACTATCCAAGTTGTCTTGCAACGTTGTCACTTTATTGCTTGTCAATGACAAACCTTGAGCTTGTTGTTGTAAGGCTGATTGGATACCCTTAGCACCGCTAGGTAATTTATCCCAGTCGATGAATGCGCCTTTGTCCAACTTAACAGATGAAACAACTGGCGTAAACTTGACAGATACCCAACGGTTAACCAACGAACCTAAGATGAACATCCCAAGGATTGAAGCACCCTTTGTGATGTCTTGCAAAATACCACCAGATAAATCTTCTGTAATCTTTGAACCAGCACGGTAGCCGAATTCTTGTGTATACCACATGAATGACATCCGGATAGCATTCCAAGCGATAAAGTAAATGATTGGGCCAAGAATGTTACCACTCATAGCAAGTGAAGCAGCCAAAGCACCGATGATTGGTTTAACAGTGAACCAGAATACGGGATCGCCGATACCAGCCAAAGGTCCCATCATCCCAACTTTAACCCCTTGAATTGTAACATCATCAATTGGTGCACCATTAGCACGTTCTTCTTCAAGTGCCAAAGTTACCCCGATGATTGGTGAAGCAACATAAGGATGAGTATTAAAGAATTCCATGTGACGAACTAAAGCAGCTGCCCGGTCTTCTTTTGTTTTGTATAATTTCTTAATTGCTGGGATTAATGAGTAAGCCCAACCACCATTTTGCATACGTTCGTAGTTCCAAGAACCTTGAAGGAAAGTTGAACGTAGCCAAACAGAAATACGATCTTTACGCGTTAATTTTAATTGTTCTGCCATAATTGTTAGCCTCCTTCTTAGTAGTTGTCGATAATATCGCCAAGTGGGTCACCAGTATTTGAACCGCCGCCATTACCTGAGCCGCCTTGTTTTGAAAGGGCTAAGTATAATAGGGCAAGTGAAATACCGATTGCACCAAGGCCGATAAGTGTCAATTGTGAGATAGTAGCAAGTACGAAACCAATTGCGAAGAATGGCCATACTTCTTTAGTTGCCATCATGTTGATAACCATTGCGTAACCAACGGCAACGACCATCCCACCACCGATTGCTAAACCGTCTGTTAACCAGATTGGCATTGCTGTCAACATTTCTTTAACAGGGCCAGCACCGATTGCTAAGATTAAGCCTGCAGGAATAGCGATTCGTAAACCTTGCATGATAATAGCGATATATTGCCACATTTCGATCTTACGGAAGTTACCTTCTTTAGCAGCAGCATCCATGATGTGCACGATACCAGTTGCTAATGTCCGTACGATGATTGTTAATAATAACCCGGCTACGGCAAGCGGAACAGCGATAGCGATAGCTGATGTAACGCCGGCTTTTCCTTGGCCACCAAGTACTAAAATAATTGCAGATGCGATTGATGCCAAAGCAGCATCGGGTGCAACAGCGGCACCAACGTTAGCCCAACCTAAGGCGATCATTTGTAATGTCCCACCTAAGATAAGACAAGGTAGTAATTGACCGGTTACAAGACCGATTAGTGTACAAGCAATAACTGGCTGATGGAAATGGAATTGATCTAAGATACCTTCCATACCAGCTAGAAATGCGATAAAAATGACCAAAATCACTTGAATGAAATTCAAATCCATGATTATTAATCCTCCAATTTCTTCTGATGTTATTTGTTATTTTGTTTGTCTAGTTCTGCTTGTGCTTTTTTAAGGATACTATCCATGTTACCGTTTGAGTCACTTGGCACTTTACGAACATCGAACTTGATGCCCTTAGCTTTTAGTTTTTCAAAGGTATCAATATCATCTTGGTCAAAAGCCAAAACAGTATTTGGTTGCACTTTACCAGTTGAGTGCGCCATTGAACCAACGTTAATTGTTTCTAATGGAACGCCACCTTCAACTGCTCTAAGTGCATCTTGTGGTGATTCAAATAATAACAAAGCACGTTCCTTACCAAAGTGTTGGTCATCTTTTGCCAATTTAATCATTTGATCAACTGGCACGACGTGTGCTTTGATGCCACTAGGAGCAGCTTGTTTAATTAAGTTTGTCCGTAATTCATCTTTAGCAACGTTATCTGAAACAACGATAATCCGTGTTGGGTTAGTTGTCTTCGACCATGTCGTTGCAACTTGACCATGTAATAAACGTGAATCAATTCGTGCCAAGACATATTTGAACTTACCAGGTGTGCCTGAGTTTGAAGTCGTTTGTGCGGCTTCTGCCTTAGGTGCTTCTTCTGGTTGTAGTTCTTCAGGTTTAACCCGTACCCCTGCTTTAGCTTCATCAATGATATGTGCTGCGATTTCATGAGCAGATGTCATAGATAAACGAGATGCGTAAGCTTCAATCAACATTGGTAAGTTTAATCCTGTAACGATTGCCCACTTATCTTTATGTGCTTCGAACAACCCATTAGCTTGATTAAATGGTGAACCTCCCCAAAGATCAACTAAGAATAAGACGTCATCATCTGCATCAAACGTTGCAACGGCAGCTTCTAAATGCGCTTTCAAATCATCTGGTCCTTCATTTGGCATAAAAGTAACAGCTTGTACTTTTTCTTGTTCGCCAAAAATCATTGAGCCAGATTGCATGATTCCTTTAGCAAACTCCCCGTGACTTGCAATAACGATTCCAACCATTCACAAAAACCTCCTTAATAAAAATAGTTGTCATACTCATCAATAAAACGCTATCAATTAATATAAAAAAATAATGGCTTAAACATTATTGATTGAGTTAACAGTTCCACGTTTTTATTTTTTAAAACGCTTTACTGAATTAATTTTACCACAAAATTCTAATCTGTCTAATCATTTTTAGATTATCTGCGAAATTGGTCTAGATAATCGACAAAAAAGCGCTAAAAGTCGCATTACTTAAGCTTTTAT
>ENA-UOYX01000411-UOYX01000411.1-food-metagenome-genome-assembly--contig:-NODE-411-length-16131-cov-6.583354_pt1 | contig 16131 bp, 20 predicted proteins | sample MGYA00249880_ERZ772718 | MGnify/ENA primary metagenome ERZ772718 (study PRJEB29005, sample SAMN08379458) | food metagenome | isolation source: cheese spiked with Escherichia coli O157 | study: EMG produced... | reverse complement strand
AAATAAAAAAGAAAGTTATTACGAAAAATCAAAAATCCTGCCAAAGATTATTTGGCAGGATTTTTGGCAGGAAACCAAATCAATTAATCAGTTTCTTTAAATCGCTATCGACTCTAAAAGACTGGTAAATCGGGAATCCGCTCTCAAATTACTATGTGCTTCTTATTTCAAGTTAACGACAGCGCCAACTTCTTCTAATTTAGCTTTCATTTCTTCTGCTTCGTCTTTAGCAACGTCTTCTTTAAGAGCTGAAGGAGCGTTATCAACTAAGCCCTTAGCATCTTTCAAGCCTAAGCCTGTGATTTCACGAACGGCTTTGATAACTTTAACCTTTTCTTGGCCGATTTCTGATAATTCAACAGTAAAGCTGTCTTTTTCAGCTGCTGCGTCTGCGCCAGCTGCACCTGCTGCTGCTACTGGAGCTGCTGCAGAAACACCGAATTCTTCTTCGATTGCTTTAACTAAGTCGTTTAATTCTAAGATTGATGATTCTTTTAATTGATCAACAATTGCATTTACGTCTAATGCCATTTTTGTTTCCTCCATTTTGTGGGTAATATTTTTTGATAACACTTTTAACTACACAATTTTAAATTATGCAGCTGGTTCGTCTTTGCTGTCGGCAACTGCTTTAACAGCATATGCGACATTGCGGACTGGTGCTTGTAATACAGAAAGTAACATTGATAATAAACCGTCGCGACTTGGCAATGTAGCCAAGGCATTGATTTCATCAAGTGTTGCCACTTTACCTTCAATCATACCACCTTTGATTTCAAGTGCATCAGCACTCTTAGCAAAGTTAGCGATGATCTTAGCTGGTGCAACAACATCTTCGTTAGAAAATGCAACTGCTGTAGGGCCTGTGAATGTATCATCCAAACCTTCGTAACCAGCTTTGTCTGCTGCACGACGCAAGTAAGTGTTTTTAACAACTTCCATTTGTACGCCAGCTTCACGTAATTGTTTACGTAATTCAGTTACTTGTTCTACTGTTAAGCCACGGTAATCCATAACGACGATAGAAACAGCACTATTGAATTTTTCAACAACTGTGTCAACAATTTGTGCTTTTTTTGCAATGATTGTTTCGCTCAATTGATTCACCTCCATTAGATTTGTAAAACTTGTGGTCAAGAGTTCCTTATAAAAATAAAAAACTCCATGTCCACCAAGACATAGAGAGGGATTTCAACGTATCTTCCTCGGCAGGATATTAAGCCTATTGGCACCTGAGTCTTCGGTAGCATAAATAACCAACTACAAATATAGCATGGATTCCATAAAGCGTCAATCATTATCGGCACTTAATTTTTAGTTATCCTAGCATTACGTTTTACTTATTTTATTTTTCTGAAAAGACGGTTTAAAATTGAGACTATCAAGAAAATTAATCGTAAGAGGTGCAGTTTTTTGAATAATATTTTAGTCGTTAACGCGGGTAGTTCATCATTGAAATGGCAACTATTCCAACAATCTGATTTAACCTTACTGGCAAGCGGGCTCATGGAACGCATGAACACACCAGAAGCTAGCTTCACCTTCAAGTTCCAAGGTCAAAAAGAACAAGTCGCCATTGCTAATCTTTCCTATGAAGATGGTGTTCTTCGACTTTTGAAACAACTTGAAGACAATGGCATCATTCATTCACCCGCAGACATCATTGCGGTCGGCCACCGGGTCGTTGCCGGTGCTACCACGTTCGAAAAACCAACCATTATTGATCGCACCAACTTAGATACATTAAAACAACTCGACAAGTATGCACCTTTACACAATCCCGTGCAAGTTGACTGCATTGAAACCTTGATGCATATTTTACCAACTAATGTCCCTCAAGTGGCTGTCTTTGATAGTCAATTCTATCTCGATATGCCAGATGAAACTAGTTTTTATGGCTTACCTTATGAATACAGCCAAGACTATCAAATTCGCAAGTATGGCGAACACGGCATTAGTCACAGCTATATCTTACAAGCAACAGCTGACTTTTTGAAACAACCCGTTGCCGATTTAAAATTAATTACACTTCATTTGGGTGGCGGTTCTTCAATTACGGCCAGCCAAAATGGTAAGCCTGTCGATACATCAATGGGCTTCACACCGTTAGAAGGTGTTCCAATGGGCACTCGCGCTGGTTCATTAGATGCGGCCATCGTCCCATTCTTAATGAACGAATTGGATAAGAGTGCCGATGACGTCATCACGCTTTTGAACGCCAAATCAGGGATTCTCGGCGTTTCAGGCGTTTCCGCTGACATGCGCGATATTCAATCAACACGCGCTACCAATCCACGGGCTAAACTTGCCTACGACATGTTCATCACTTCTGCTGTGAAGTTCATCGCGAGCTACCACGTTGAACTCGGTGGTGCGAACGTCATCACTTTCACAGCCGGCATCGGTGAAAACGACGCCCGTTTACGTGCTGATATCTGTGCCAAGCTGGCTGTTTTAGGCGTTCAAATCGATCTTGAATTGAACGAAAACGGCTCAGGTGCCCGTCAAATCAGTACCCCCGATTCAACTATCAAAGTCTTGATGATCCCAACCAACGAAGAATTAGCGATTGCTAATCACGTCCTAGCAACCATCTAAATTAATCGCGAATTATGAGAGAGCCATTAGCGTTTTTCACGCTAATGGCTCTTTTTTGATAAAATAAACCCTTTTCATCATAAAATCACGAACGATATTTACAAAATAATAAATATTTTTCACATTTTTCTTAAAAACACGATTGTTTTGTTGTACAATAATGCCAAGGTTCTTAAAATACTAATTCAGAGGTGCATAATGGATAAAAATATTGATATTGCAACAGAATCACGAACGAACTGGTTCGAACGTCAATTCAAAATTAAGGCAAGTGGGTCGACCATTAAAACCGAAATCATCGCCGGAATTACCACTTTTATTGCGATGTCATACATTTTATTCGTCAACCCAACTATATTAGGCGACGCCGGCCTAGATAAGGGGGCCGTCTTTGTCGCCACCGCATTAACTGGAGTGGTCGGCTGTTTAGCCATGGCCTTCATCGCCAACTACCCAATCGCCGTTGCACCCGGACTCGGCAGCAATGCTTTCTTCGCCTATTCCGTCGTTTTAGGCATGGGAATTCCTTGGCAAACAGCACTTGCCGGTGTTTTCGTCGCTTCCCTCCTTTTCATGCTTGTCACGGTCTTAAAAGTCCGCGAAGTCGTGATTAACGCGATTCCCGCTAATTTAAAAGCCGCCATGGCCGTCGGGATTGGGTTATTCATCGCCTTTACCGGATTAAAACAAGGGGGCATCGTCGTCAGTAGTGCTAAATCATTCGTCACCATTACGAGTTGGTCAGATCCGCACGTTTGGTTGACCGTCTTCGGTTTAATCGTCACCGTTGCTCTATTAGCCCGCAAAGTCCCTGGCGCTTTATTCATCGGTTTGGCGGCCACAGCCATCATGGGAGTCGTGACTGGTCTAATCGCAATGCCTCACAGCATCATCGCTTCAATTCCAAGCTTAGCACCCACTTTCGGTGTCTCAATCATGAACATCCACAACGTCTTCAATGTTCAAATGGCCGTCGTAATTCTCGTCTTTTTCTTCAGCGTCTTCTTCGATACAACTGGAACGGTAATCGGACTTGCTCAACAAGCTGGTTTCATCAAGGACAACAAGATGCCTAAGGAAGTCGGCAAAGCCCTTTTCGCCGATTCAACCTCAATGATTGCCGGTTCCGTTTTCGGTTCAACCCCAACTGCTTGTTACATCGAATCATCAACTGGGATTGCTGCTGGTGGTCGGACTGGTTTCACCGCCGTGGTCGTCGCCATCATGTTCGTCTTAAGCTTATTCTTCTCACCTTTACTGGCCGTTGTGACGTCGCAAGTGACTGCCCCAATCCTAATCATCGTGGGCTCATTCATGATGAAGTCAATTGCCAACATCGACTGGTCAGAATTCGAAACTTCTTTTGCAGCCTTCATGATTATTCTGTGCGTCCCATTAACCTATAATATCTCATACGGTTTAGCATTCGGGCTGATCACTTACCCCATCACCATGATTGCTGCTGGCAAAGGTAAAAAAGTGCATCCGATTATGTATGTCGCTGCGCTCTTATTCCTATTATTACTCTTCACAATGCACGAATTACCTGCCAAATAAAGGAGATTACTCATGGATAAAACAACTTTAAAACAACTAATTGATCAAGCTGCCGGCCGTCAAGCTGCCGACATGGTCATTAAAAATGCAAAAATCGTCGATGTCTATAATGGCCGCATTATTGAAGGCACACTCGCGATTGGTAATGGTCGCTTCCTCGGTATCAGCGACGACTATCTTGCACCAAAAGTTATCGATGCACGCGGCCAATATGTTGTGCCAGGTTTGATTGATCCGCATATTCATATCGAATCTGCCAATGTCTCACCCGCTGTCTTCGGATCACTTGTAACACCACATGGCACAACGACGATCTTGGCCGACCCACACGAAATCGTGAACGTCGCTGGCATGCGGGGGCTTGAATACATGGTCGCATCTGCCAAAAAGACAGCACTTGATATCAAGTACACCATGCCCTCGTGTGTGCCTGCTGCTAATCCAAGCCTCGAAACATCTGGTGCTGTGATTACCGCTGCTGAAATCCAAGATTCTTACGACCGCAATCTCACTTACGGCCTTGCCGAATTCATGAATTATCCCGGTGTTGTCAATGCTGATGATGGCGTTTTAGACGAATTACTCGTTTCACTCAACGCAAATAAACTCATCGACGGTCACTCACCTGCTTTAAAAGAACAAGGCTTAAACGCATATGCCGCTGCTGGTATTCGTAACGATCACGAATGTACCCAAGTCGATGAAATGCTCGATCGCATCAGTCGCGGTATGTATGTTTATCTCCGCTACGGCACCGTCTCTAAGAATATGCCAACCCTTTTGAAAGGCGTGACGCCGCAAAACGCACGTTTCTGTTGTCTCTGCGGTGACGACTTACAATCCGTAACCCTCCGTGAAACTGGCCACTTGGATGAAAGTATCCGCGTTGCTATCGCAAACGGGATCGACCCCATCATGGCAATCCAAATGGCCACCATCAACACTGCCCAATGTACCGGCTTAGCTGACCGCGGCGGGATTGCACCTGGTTTGAAGGCCGATTTCCTATTGGTTGATGATCTCGAACAATTCAGTGTGAATCAAACCTTCTTCGATGGTCAAAAAGTTGCTGCTAGCGGCGAATACCTACTAACAACTGAAGATTCAGTTACTGGTTTTGATGACTTGTTACAAACCGTACACCTCGATACATTCACCGCTGACCAATTAAAACTCAACCTCACAAGCGATAAAGCCCACGTGATTGGCTTACAAAGCATCAGTCGGACGCAAAATCTCGTCTTACCGGTCGCTCACACTGCAGACGGTGATTTCCAATATCATCCTGACGAAGACATCGCTAAAGTGGCCGTAGTTGAACGACATCATCTCACTGGTAATGTCGGGGTTGGCCTGCTTAACGGCTTTGGCATCAAGAACGGTGCGATTGCCACCAGCATCGGCCACGATAGCCACAACCTCGTAGTAGTCGGTACCAACGATGCTGACATGGTCGTTGCCATCGAAGCGCTCAAAGAAAGCCAAGGCGGTGGCGTTGCCGTTCAGGATGGCCAAGTCATCGCGACATTACCATTTGTCATCGGCGGCTTAATGAGTAACGAACCCATCGACACTTTAATTGAACATCAAAAGGCCTTCAATGCTATTTGCCACGATAAACTCCACGTCACCGCTCACTTCGATCCGATTATGAAGCTCGGCGCAATGCCACTCGACGTCATCCCGAACTTGCGGATTACAGATAAAGGTTTAGTGGATGTCACAAAATTCGAAATTATCGACATTAATGCTTAATTATAGCAACAAAAAAAAGCGCTCATCCTTTCAGATGAGCGCTTTTTTGCATTACCAACTTAGAAGCTAGCAACGTCAACTTTGACACCAGGGCCAAATGTTGAGCTAACTGATAAACTTGTAATGTATTGACCTTTAGCTGAAGCAGGACGAGCTTTGATGATCACGTCTTGCATCGCTTTAAAGTTTTCTACTAATTTAGCAGCATCGAATGATACCTTACCGATTGGTGCGTGAACGATACCAGCTTTATCAACACGGTATGCCACTTGACCAGCTTTAATGTCGTTAACTGCTTTAGTAACGTCCATTGTAACTGTACCAGTCTTAGGGTTAGGCATTAAGCCTTTAGGTCCCAAGACACGGCCTAAACGACCTACTTGAGCCATCATTGGTGGTGTAGCAACGGCAACGTCAAAGTCTAACCAGCCGCCTTGGATCTTTTCAACTAAATCTTCTGCGCCGACTACGTCAGCACCAGCAGCTTCAGCTTGTTTTGCTTGTTCGCCTTGAGCGAAAACAATCACGCGTTGTGTCTTACCTGTACCATTTGGTAGTACGACAGCACCACGAATTTGTTGATCAGCTTGTTTAGGATCAACGTTTAAACGATATGCAACTTCAAGAGATGCATCGAATTTTGCAAAATCAACTTTCTTTACTAAGTCGATTGCTTCTTCAACAGTGTATGCTTTAGTAGCATCAACTTGTTTTGCAGCTTCTAAATAATTTTTACCTTTTTTAGCCATTAGGGTTTTCCTCCTTGCAATTGTGGTGAACGGTTTTTGACCTCCCACTTGATTTTTCAACTTTCATTGAAAATCCGACTGAAAGTGTCAAGCATGAATTAACCTTCGACAGTGAATCCCATGCTTCTTGCAGTACCTTCAACCATGCGCATAGCAGCTTCAACGTCTGCAGCGTTTAGGTCTTGCATTTTAGTTTCAGCGATTTCTTGCACTTGAGCTTTAGTTACAGTTGCAACCTTCTTAGTGTTTGGTTCGCCAGAACCTTTTTGAACACCGGCAGCTTTCTTCAAGAGAACTGCTGCTGGTGGTGTCTTTGTTACAAAGTCGAATGAACGATCTTCATAAACAGTGATCACAACTGGAATTAATAAACCAGCTTGGTCAGCTGTACGAGCGTTAAAGTCCTTTGTAAAGCCCATAATGTTGATACCAGCTTGACCTAAAGCTGGACCTACTGGTGGTGCTGGAGTTGCTTTACCTGCAGGAATTTGAAGTTTAACGATGTTTGCTACTTTTTTAGCCACGAAACATACCTCCTTAAGTCCGTGATGTGGTTAAGATGGCCATTATATTTGGTCTCCCACTAGTGTATGAAAACATACCTTAATAATATACCAAGCAATTGCCGAAAAAGCAAGGTGATTCCATTAATCGCGCCACAAGAAATCATCAATGGCTTGATCAACTAAACGATTTTCGTGCAACATGCTATGTGCTCCACCCGGTCCACGAACTAACATCTCCTGGTAATGGCGCACGTGTCCTTTTAATAGGCTACGCAATGCAAAACTACTATCGACTGCTACCGAACCATCGTGTCGATTAGTTCCTAGTAACTCGCCAGCAATGTTTAAGACACTGATCGCAGTTGGAAAATACTTGGCCCGCACGGCTAAATAATTATAATTACGTGTTCGTTTAACTGGTCCACGACTGGTTAACTCGCTCCAAAAAACAAGTGGTGTATCCGGACCAATTGATGGATCATTAACTGGCGCTGCCAACAATATCACTTTGTCCACCACGGCATGGTCTGATGTCAACAAATAACGCAACACCGTAATTGCGCCCATCGAATGCCCTACTAAATTAACTTGCGTAACGCCATACGCTTCTTTTAGGTGTTCAATAATCGTAGCTAACCAACGGACTTGATCTTGCACATCGGCGCGGTTATTAGCAAATAAGACTTGAATCGTTGGGTTATTAGCCTGCAACGCTGCGTCTCCAACCACATGCAATCGACCGTTTCTGCCCACCAAAATGACCATGCTCTTCTTAGCAATTCCGGCTTTTTGTAGGCGCCCGAGTAAGTGACCGAATGAATAGCGATTCCCCCGATAGCCATGAATGAATAGCGTTGGTTGTTTTGTATATAAACGTGCGCGCGGTCGCCAATGTGCCGAAACCCGGATTAGTTTGTAAAAATCCAGTCCTGCCAGTAAGACTAACAAAAAAATGACTAAGCCCACTGCAATTAATATTTGATCAATGATATACCACATCGTCATCACATCATTCTTTCGAAATAGACACTATTGATTGTTCAAAAAAAGCGGCTGAGACAAATCATCTTTCGTCTCAGCCGCCTATCTTGTTGGGGCTTGGGACAAATCCTAGCCCCCTACTTTAATTGTTGAAACATGCTTTTTGAAATTGACTCTTGCACTTAACTACATTTGTCAAATCGGCGCTTGCAGCACCAATTCGCCAAATTAGGTTAATGCTCAGAGTCAATCCGTTTCAAACGCACTCTTTTTTCGAAACGTTCTCCTTCAGTCATCCCGACTGAAGTCGCACTCTAAACTAGTTCGTCTACTTGGTCGTAGTCTAATTCTGTTGCTGTTTCACGACCGAACATGTCGATATTAACCTTTAATTTCATCTTTTCGTCGTCAACTTCTGTAATTTGACCGACAAGGCCAGCAAAGGCCCCTTCGATAATCTTCACAGATTCGCCGACTTTGAACTCAACATCCAAATGACGAGTGCTCATGCCAAGTTGACGCAAGATTTGTGTGATTTCATCATCTAATAATGGGGCTGGTTTGCTACCTGCACCGTGTGAACCAACGAAGCCCGTCACACCTGGTGTATTCCGCACAACGAACCAAGCTTCGTCTGACATCACCATTTCAACCAAAACATAGCCTGGGAAAGTCTTCTTCATGTCGACTTTGTCCTTACCGTTTTTGATTTCATGTTCTTCTTCTTCAGGCACCACAACGCGGAAAACATTGTTCTCCATCCCCATTGATTGGGCACGCGATTCCAAGTTTGCCTTCACTTTATTTTCGTAACCTGAATATGTGTGTAAGACATACCAGCTTTTTTCGATTGATTCAACCATGTGCGTTCTCCTTTTAAATACCAAAATAAAAAAACTCCGACCACGCGAAGTTTTTTGCTTGCCATTAGTATAGCAAATCCGACTTAATTAAGCCAGTTCTAAAAGATAAATAATTGTAGTACTTTTAAGATTGCAAAATCAACAACGCCAAAGAAAATGGCGAATAAAACGGAGGTCATGACGACTGTTGATGTATCTTTACGTGTTTGTTTGGCATCTGGCCAACTAACAGTTTTCATTTCCTGACCAACACTCTTAAAAAACTTAATCATCTTATTTCCTCCTAATTAGCGCGTTTCTTTGTGTTGTGAGTATTGCCCACAATGTTTACAGAATTTGTTTAACTCTAGACGTTCTGTCCGGTTCTTGTTCTCAGCAACATAGTAGTTACGTGAGCCACAGACAGTACAGGCTAAGGCGACTTTCTTAACACCCATATGAAAAGCCCCTCTCTAATTGACGTTTATCCCATTTACTTTATCATGTGTTGACCAAACTGTCAATGTGGTGGATTATCCCCACCAGGTCGTGCGGACAATCGCTAATAACAAGCTGACAATCAAGCTAATATTGATCGCCATCGCATTTTGAATCGCGGTAATAAAGGTGACATCCTTCAGTTGCCGCGTATTAAACTGGCGATTATTGCGCAAAATGACAGGAATCAATAATAACAGTAGTAACGATTCAATCGGTAAGACCTTCGTAATCACTGCCACAACAACGGCCACTAGTGAGAACCAAATCAACGTATTATACAACCGCAACGCCCAGGTTGTTCCTAAATAATGCGGCAGTGTATAACGTTCATTGCGCCGATCTTGATCTAGATCACAGATATTATCCGCTAACATAATGTTCGAAGTGGGGATTGCAATAATCACACCGATTAGGCATAGACTAAGCAATGTTGGTAATTGACCTTTAAGGGTAAACGTTGGCCAATCAAAATGGAGCGCCATGATGCTGTCGCTTGGTACGTTGACATAGACCATGATAAAAAATGCACCAAATGATTCTGTCACACCACTCAACAATTCACCAACCGGCATCCGCGATAGCGGAACTGGCCCGAACGTGTAAAAGACGGCCACAAAAATACAGGCGCCACCGATTAATAGTAATAAAATGTTCGTTTGCCAAACCAACCAAATTCCAGCCGCCATGCTGAACAATAAAAAATAGAGCATTAAATGCAGTGCCTTGGTTGGCGACAAATGTTTGCGCCCAATGATATTCGTCTGTGCCCGATAATCCAGATCAACTGCTTTGTAGTAATCCATCACGTTATTAAAGCCAGTCACAAATAATGCAATCGAAAACTGGGCGACAAAATAAACAACTGTCGTCACTGGATTCAGCTGGCCATTAACGTACCAACAATAAACAATCCCTAAGATTAAGGGCAAGACACTCGCTGTCTTGACCTCAATCCGGACAAATTCTAAAAACGTTTTAAAAGACATCTCGGACTTCCTTCCATTAAAAAAGCTAGGACAAATTGACTTGTCCTAGCTTCATCGTACCTTCTAGCAGACAGTTACCCATTAATTCATTGGCAGCTGACTGCCGAAGTCCCGTTTTATTCACCGTAAACGATGTTATCAACTGTAATCGTTGCTGTATTTCCTTTTTGTGCAGCATTGACTAATTGTTCAGCATAGTTGACGAAGCTGTGTGATGATTCTGTTGCACCAGAAACAACATCTACTTTGCCTGGTTCTTGTGCTTTGACGAATTCAGAATTCAACTTAGCGATGTATTCCTTAGGATCAGTCTTAGCAATCTTCTTCATTTGTTTGTTGTATGCAGCATCGTCAGCTTTTGACTTGCCATCTTTATTGATGTTATCGAATTTAGATTCAGTGATTTTACTGTCTTTAACCACCATTGTGAAGACTGTTCGATAATCATGGCTATAATTCTTTTCTTCTAACTTATATGTGCCATCTTGCATCTTAGCACCATTGTCGATTTCGATTGTTTCAGTGTTGCCAGCTTGAGCAGCTTGCACTAATTGTTGTGCGTAATTCTTAAATGAATTTGAGCTATGAGTTGCGCCTGATACGACTTCGATGCTTGAAACATCTGCACCTTTATCTGTAAATTCTTTGTTCAACTTAGGAATATATTCTTTAGGATTTGTTTTTGAAACTTTCTTCATTTTTTCGTTGTATGTCTTGTCATCTTGTTTTGACTTGCCATCTTTATCAACGTAATCGTAAGTTGTCTTTGTCACTTTGCCACCGGCAACGGTCATTGACATCTTAACGCGATAATTATTTTCGTAGTTCTTTTCTTCTAAGTTGTAAGTGCCGTCTTTTAATTCACCGCCGGCAACTTGTTTCTTAGCGGTTGCTTTTTTGCTTGATGATTCTTTGACTGAACTAGATTTTGCCTCTTTTGAAGATGAATCTTTAATGAATGAGTTCTTCAGAACGAAGAACGATCGCAACTTGATGCGCGGTCATATTTCACGGTATGGTAATGTTTTATGGACAGTCCCTGCGCGAATTTTCTTAGGCGCAATGTGGCTCGTTGATTGTTGGGACAAGGTTCAAGGTGAAGGTTCTTGGTTCACCAATAAGCTCCGGTTACCTTTTGACTGGCTTCAACCAGCTGTCACCAGCGGTGCTTCTAAAGCGGCGGATGCAACAAGTGCTGCCAGCGGTGCCGCTGCAGGCGGGGCTGCTGAACCAGCAACCGCTAAAGTCACATTCGGCCTTTCTTACTTATTCGGTCATGATCCAATGCCCCACTGGTTCTACAGCATCACGAAGGTCTTGATTCCAAACCAAGAAGTTGCCTTCTTCATGCAAAAAACAATGACCATCATTGAAATTTTAATTGGCTTAGCTTTAATTGCTGGTCTCTTCACTTGGTTAACGAGCGCAGCAACCGTTGCAATGGTTATCACATTCTGCCTTTCAGGGATGTTCTATTGGGTTAACATTTGGATTATTCCAATGGCCCTCGCCTGCATGAACGATTCAGGCCGTGCCTTCGGATTAGATAAATGGGTTGTTCCATATTTACAAAAACATCTCGGTCACTGGCGCTACGGCCAACAACGTGCACTATACAAAAATCAATGAGTGCGTTTGAAACGGTTTGACTTTGAGCATTAGCACAGGGAAGCGAATTAGCGACATAGTCGATGATTTGATTCACAGCGCTAAACGCAGAAAGTTAACTTCAAAGCACGTTATAAAACTGAGTGCGTCAAAAGCGTTTATTCTATGCGGATTAGCAAAATTAGACGAATAACTAGCGTAGCTAGTTGTTTGGCTAATAGTGCTAAACGCAATAGAATGCTTTTGAAAGCACATTATAAAAGCAATTCACAGCTATCAAAAGGAGGGGGTTATGACAGACAGGCTTTTGTCATAACCCCTTTTATTGCTATTTTAGAGAGAAAGACTGACGCCTATGTTTAAACAAATTCGCGCTAACCGTTACATCAAAATGATTCGCCCTGGTGATATAATAGTAGTCATCGGTCTGTTTATTCTATCGTTTGCCCCAGTTGCTGTTTTTAGTTGGCACGAATGGCAAACGACGCAAGCAGCGGATTCAAACGCGCAGGTATTGACGGCCTACGTCAAACATGATGGCAAAACCGTCTACAAAGTGAACCTAACCACCCACCACGGTGTTAGCCACTTCACTTATCGCGATGCCGGCGGTGATTACAACAAAATTAAGGTAACCGATCATGCCATTGAGGTCACTGAAGCCAATTGCTTCAACCAGATTGATGTTAAGCGTGGCAAAATTTCTAAGCCAGGCCAAACCATTGTTTGCTTACCACACAAGTTACTGATTGAAATTAAAGCCAAGGATGGGACCGACACGGGCGGGATGGTTTCTGCCTGATTTAAAAGGAGCACAGCGATGACTAACGATCAAACGCGTCAATACATCTATATTGCACTCTTGTGCGCTCAAGGGATTATTATTGGCCTTGTCGAACGCGCGATTCCATTTCCATTTGCCGTGGCCCCGGGTGCTAAGTTGGGACTAGCCAATTTAATTACCATCATTTCGTTATTTACCCTACCGATCAACGACTGCTTTTTATTGATGGTGATGCGAACTGTTTTATCCGCCTTGCTAGGGGGAACCCTCTCTACTTTTATGTATAGCATCGCTGGGGCAACGCTAAGTTTCTTTGACATGGTACTCCTCAAGCAATTTAGCCGCCGCTTTATGAGTATGATTGGCATCTCAGCTGCTGGTGGTCTGCTCTTTAATGTCGGTCAACTCTGCGTCGCGAGTTTCATTGCCCAGAGTTGGCAAGTCCTCCTCTATCTACCAGTGCTTGCTTTTCTCGGTATTCTCGCCGGAATTGCGGTCGGCGTAGCCGCGAATTTTTTATTCGAACATGTCAAAACCCTGACTTTTTTAAAAGCCCAACACGAAATTTAATTTAACAAGGAGTTAATTATGGCGAAAGTACATGCCATGTGGCAGAACTATCCAGAAATCGAAACCGAACTTGCGCAAAGTCTTGCGCTCATTGAAGACAACATTCACACCAAAAATCAAGCCGTCACCGACGCCATTTTAGAGATGATTAGTGCTGGCGGCAAGTTGCTCCGCCCTGCTTACTGCTTATTATTTTCACAGTTTAATGCAGTCGATCGACAGAAGATGATCGCATTAGCCGCCGCTGTTGAAACGCTACACACTGCGACATTAATTCATGACGACATCGTTGATGATTCCGATTTACGACGCCATCAAGAATCGATTCAAGCCCGTTTCGGCAAAGATGTCGCCGTTTACGCTGGCGATTACTTATTCGTTGTCTGCTTCAAGTTACTAGCCAATTATGCGAGCGATTTGAAGAGCATCCAATTTAACAGCCAAACGATGGATCAAATTCTTGACGGTGAACTCAGTCAGATGACAACCCGATATAATCTCGATTTAACCCCCGAACAGTACCTACAACAAATTAATGGTAAAACCGGCCAACTGTTCGCGCTCAGTTGCTTCATCGGTGCTTACGAAAGCCAAAAAGGCTTGAAGTTTGCCCGCCAAGCCGAGAAAATCGGCTTAAATATCGGTCTCGCCTTCCAAATTCTGGACGATATCTTAGATTACACTCAGACCGATGTCGATTTTGGCAAACCAGTTCTCGATGACATGCGACGCGGCGTCTACTCGATTCCGTTAATCATGGCACTGCAATCCAATCGCCAAACATTAGCACCCTACTTGGAAAAACAAGCAGCTATGACTGATGCCGATGTGCACGCTGTTCAAGGCATCGTCCGTCAATCTGGAAGTGTCGAAAAAGCCCAAGCACTCGCACAAGATTACACAAACCGCGCACTCGCTGGTCTTGCGAAACTACCCGACATGCCCGCAAAAACAACGCTACAACAATTAACTGAACGTTTATTAACCAGAAAAGCCTAAAAAAGACGGACAACATGTTAGAAATGTTGTCCGCCTTTTATTCTCGACTTAATGCTCAAAAGTTGACCAAGCTTGAATGCACTCATTTTTTAACGTGCTCCTCGAACAGTCTTCTCCGGTTAACTGCAAAAAGGGCATTATGGCAAGTCCCGCCATAATGCCCTTTTCCCTGTTAATCCTCAAAGCCTACCCAGTTCGAGTCACACTCAATTTTTTAAGCTGTTTATCGGATTTGAACCGACGACCCCCACCTTACCATGGTGATGCTCTACCTACTGAGCTAAAACAGCATTTCACGGTTGATTAACAACCGTGATATAAGTATATCGAAAAATAAAAAGCGGGTCAAGCCCCTAGAGACCAACTTCTGTATCAGAAAGTGCTAATTCAAAATGTTGTTGTAAGAATTTAGCGACCCCGTCATTCGTATTCGTTTCTGTTACATAATTTGCAGCCGCTTTGACCTCTGGTAAGGCATTGTCCATCGCAACACTGTACTTCGCTGATTGCAACATTCCCAAATCATTTTGCCCATCCCCAAAGACAATTGTATGATCGGCATCAATGCCATGAATCATTTGAATCTGACGAATTGCAGTGGCTTTATCAATCCCGGTTGGAATCATCTCGATGTTGTCTGGACCAGAAGAAGACAAACTCATCACAGCTTGATCCATTAATCGTTGTTTAGCGGCTGCTAAACTCTCTGGATGACCGCGACCAATGATAATCCCGTTAGTAATCTGATCACTTAAATTCAACAACATTTCTAAATCAGTCACCGGTTGATTATCAATATCGGCATTCAACAATAAATTCCCCGCATCGCGCGCAACAAACTTGGGGATTTCTTGGGTATAGTAAGCTGTGTCAGTGGTAAAAAAGTGCGCAGATAAATTGGGATCTGCTAAACATGCTTCGTAAGCAGCTTTGAGCGCTTTTTTACCTAAATAATGCTTGTTCATCTGATGGCCATTTTCAAAGACAGCACCGTTAGAAGCCACAATCCGGACATCATCGTTAATTTGCCGCGAAATTACCCGGCCAAGATTGTACATTCGGCCGGTGGCAATATAGAAAATCACATCGCGTTTTTGTAATGTTCGAATCACGCGTTTGGTCAAAGGTGTCACGATTTGATGGTCAAGGACCAACGTTCCATCAATATCTGAAAAAACTAAGTAAGGTTCCATATGAATTCCCCTCAATTTTGATTTGTAACCGGTAACACTCCTTCGTTTTAGCGTATTTAGATGGGGAATTAAATAGCCAATTTCGTTTCATTCACAATCAAACGATTAATTTATAACAGTAAGTCTTGCTATTTACCATGACATAGTTTATTATCACCTTATTTGGTAATTTTAATAATGTCTGAAGGAGTTTTTGGCTATGGATAAAGAAAATCTCAATATCGGTGATTTAGTAACCGGCAAAGTGAACGAAGACCTAGATGGTGCATTTACAGGAACTGTTGAAAAAGTATATGAAAACTCCGCTTTAATTAGCATTACGGATTTCGATGCAGCCGACAAGGCCAACGTTTCGGAATTAAACAACAAGATCGTTGTTAACCTCAAGCAATTAAAAGCTGCTAAAGCAAAATAAAATAGAAAAAAGCCCACCGGCATTTATTTACCGTGCGATAATCCCTTTATGGTTGTCAGATGAAATACAATAATTCATCTGACGACT
>ENA-UOYX01000392-UOYX01000392.1-food-metagenome-genome-assembly--contig:-NODE-392-length-16831-cov-88.592334_pt1 | contig 16831 bp, 14 predicted proteins | sample MGYA00249880_ERZ772718 | MGnify/ENA primary metagenome ERZ772718 (study PRJEB29005, sample SAMN08379458) | food metagenome | isolation source: cheese spiked with Escherichia coli O157 | study: EMG produced... | reverse complement strand
AGTGACCTGCGCCATCGGCACCAATATAGGTAACGCATGGCTCACCGTCTTCAGCTACTGCGGCGATTTTGGTCAGGATCGGAGCAACCAGTTCATAGGCTTCTTTCTGGCCACCAGGCATAATGGAAGGACCTTTCAGCGCGCCCTCTTCACCACCGGAAACACCGGTACCGATGAAGTTAAAGCCTTCGGCAGAAAGCTCACGGTTACGGCGAATGGTGTCCTGGAAGAAGGTATTACCACCATCAATAATGATGTCACCTTTATCGAGGTACGGCTTGAGGGAATCAATAGCAGCATCCGTGCCAGCACCTGCTTTCACCATTAACAGGATGCGACGAGGCGTTTCCAGAGATTCAACAAACTCTTTCACCGTATAGTAAGGAACCAGTTTCTTGCCTGGATTTTCGGCAATCACTTCTTCCGTCTTTTCACGGGAACGGTTGAAAATAGAGACGGTATAACCACGGCTTTCGATGTTGAGCGCAAGGTTGCGCCCCATCACTGCCATACCGACGACGCCGATCTGTTGCTTTGACATTGTTTACTCCTATTCGCGAAAAGATCACATATCATTTATAAAAATAAAGCTTGTTGCATAATTTCGATTAATACATTTTCGAAATTTTTATTTCTTCATAACCACATATATAATTTTTCTGAAAAATAATCTAAAGTCACTATCCGTAGAGAAAATAGCACATATTACCAACATACTAGGAGTAGAGATTAAGAGTAGTTTGTTAATAAAATCCAACCATGTATTTACTTTAAATGAATATATTTCATCGCGCAATAAATAGCTTACCCCAAACACACATAATGAATATAACATAGGCCGAGAAATAAATTCAAAATAAACCCTCATCGGATTTTTAAGATTAAATAACTTAGAGTAAAGATATAAAGGTTTCGCGAGCATTATTACTATTAAGTTAGATACAATTGTCCCTATAATAATGCCAGGCAATCCAATAATGATAGCCAAAATGATAGATATCGTAATATTCAACACACCTTCTAATAATGGATAATAAATATCGCCAAAATGTCCACTTGCGTTTTTTAATATATCAGAAGGCACCCTGACAACACTAATGAATACGTTAACAATCATTAATGCAACTAGGGTGTTACTTAATGTATAATTAACACCTATCCAATTTGCGATAAAATCATTAACAAGAAAAAACATATTTAGTGATATGAATGTTGCAAAGGCGATAAATATCACATAAAATTGACGTGTAATTTCCTTAATTTCTAAATTACTTTTGTTAATTAAGTAATTACCCATTCCTGCAGTAATAGCATTAACAAAACTTGACATCAAAACAGTTACTATCTGAAATACCATCATATAGCTGCCAAAAATTGTCACATAACTTAATGTCAGAAACTTTGATACAAGCAGGTAGTCTGTATTAAGGACCAGCACAGCGCCTATTTTATGGAAGAACATATTTTTGATTCTTATTTTTAATTCTTTTTTTATCAAATTTTTATCGCTTTCAATAAGTAAAACCTCATTACTGAGATATTGATTTCCGTTCCCAATTATTTTTTTAAAAATTAAATATTGAGAAAAAATACCTAAAGTCTCAACTAACAAATAAAGTATGAAACTTTGCGTAAAGCACAAAATTAATATCTGAAATACAATTATTATAACTTTTCCGCCACCTTGAATTTTTCTTACTGCTGAGTACCGCTGATTAGCAGTTAATAATGTGGAGTATTTAGCATAACTATATGTCAACGATGTATTAAAAACGAACAAAGCCCAATATAAAAAAACGCCGTTTACAACCTTTACAGAATCAATAAAGTAATAAATACAGATACCTATAACAACGCCAAGAATCAAAACAAACACAAATATATATTTGTATATAACTGAGAGCAAAGATATTATGTAAGTTATTTTATTGTATTCATTCTCGCTGAGCGGTTTATATAATACGCTGGCAGCTGCAATGCCAATACCTAATTCTGCCAAATTGAGATACGCTGTCAACTGTGTGAATAGTAACATCACTCCAGTAACATCACTTCCCATTTTTGAAACAAAAACAGTTCGAATATAAAACCCTAGCAAAACCAATAAAAAAGTAATTAATAAATCAACTTTAAAGTTGTGTAATGCTTTTTTCGTTCTCATTATTATTTTCCAGTCAACATTAATTCAACAACATTAAATAACATATTAAAAATCTTTCCACAAATCCCCAATTCAAAAAAATATATATTAATTAAGCCCTAACTTGTCAGGGCTTATTCTTTATGACGTCAAAATTGATAATATTTCTTGAGTATGGATTACCATGACCTGAACATCACCGCGAGATTCCACATTCAACCGCACCACCGGTTCGGTGTTGGAGGAGCGCAGATTAAAGCGCCAGTCGGCAAAGGTCATGCTGATGCCATCGGTGCGATCCACCGCCAGCGCCTCACGGCTAAAATGCTGTTCCACGCGGTTAATCGCCTCAACGGGGTGCGCCAGTTTGCTGTTGATCTCACCGCTTGCCGGAAACGCCGCCATCCGGTCGCGCACCAGTTCGCCCAGCGTTTTTCCTTTCAGGCACACCAGTTCGGCTACCAGCAGCCACGGGATCATGCCGCTGTCGCAGTAAGCGAAATCACGGAAGTAATGGTGGGCGCTCATTTCGCCACCGTAGATGGCGTCTTCCTTGCGCATACGTTCTTTAATAAAGGCGTGTCCGGTTTTCGACATTACCGGCGTGCCACCTGCGGCAGTCACCACATCAATGGTGTTCCAGGAGAGACGTGGATCGTGGATGATCTTCGCGCCGGGATTTTTTTCGAGGAACGCTTCTGCCAGCAGGCCGACAATGTAGTAGCCCTCGATAAACTGCCCTTTTTCGTCAAACAGAAAACAGCGGTCAAAATCGCCATCAAAGGCAATGCCCATATCCGCGCCGTGTTTGATGACCGCATTGCGGGTGTCGTCGCGGCATTCAGGCAGCAGCGGGTTAGGAATACCGTTGGGGAAATTGCCGTCCGGTGTGTTGTGTACTTTGATTAATTCCACGGGCGCGCCGAGGGCTTTAAAGCGGGCTTCGATGGCGTCCACCACCGGACCCGCTGCGCCGTTCCCGGAGTTGATCACCAGCTTGAGCGGCGTGAGGTTTTTGACGTTGATATAACCGAACAGGTGATCAACGTAAGCGTCACGCAGATTGATTTGCTGATAGCGACCGCGTTTGGTTTCATCGACGGGAGGAAAGTCGTTGGCTTCAGCCAGACGCTGGACGTCGCGCAGTCCGGTATCACCGCTGATCGGGCGAGCCCCTTCGCGCACCAGCTTCATGCCGTTGTAATCCATCGGGTTATGGCTGGCGGTAACTTCGATGCCGCCATCCACGCCGAGATGGAACGTGGCGAAATAGATCTCTTCGGTGCCGGACATGCCGATATCCAGCACATCGACGCCCGCATCCTGTAAACCTTTTGCCAGCGCCAGTTTTAAGGTTTCGCTGGTGAGGCGGACATCACCGCCTAACACAATGGTTTTCGGTTTGAGAAATTCGCCATAGGCGCGACCAATACGCCAGGCGATATCTTCATTCAGTTCTTCGCCTAATTTCCCGCGAATGTCGTAAGCCTTAAAACAAGTTAAAGAACTCATATTTTCCAACTCATACTATCTATTGTTTATCCAGATGAAAACTTATAATAATCATTTCTAATTCTGAAATAATTATTATATATTACTTTCGTCCATAGCGATCATAACATCTAATAACATCATCTTCTTCAAGATATGCACCAGACCGAACTTCAATTAATTCTAAATCTATTTTCCCCGGGTTTTCCAGGCAGTGCATCGCCCCCAGCGGAATATAAATCGACTCGTTTTCACTAAGCAGTTTGATATCACCATCAATGGTGACTTTTGCCGTTCCCGCGACCACCACCCAGTGTTCCGCCCGGTGATGGTGCATCTGTACCGACAAGCCCTCGCCCGGTTTCACGGTGATGCGTTTCACCTGGTAGCGGTCGCCCGCGTCGATAGAGTCATATTTGCCCCACGGACGATACACTTCGCGATGTACCCGATGCTCATGGCGACCATCGGCTTTGATCTGCTCGACCACTTTTTTCACATCCTGCACCGCGTTACGGTCGGCAATCAGCACCGCATCTTTGGTCTGCACTACCACCAAATCTTTCACCCCGACGGTGGTGACCAGGCCAGATTCGGCGTACACATAGCTGTTTTCAGTTTTGTGATTAATCACATCGCCGTGGCAAACGTTGCCCTCGGCGGTGTGGGCGCTGATCTCCCATAATGAAGACCAGGAACCGACATCGCTCCAGCCCGCATCCATCGGCACCACAACGGCATCTGCCGTACGTTCCATGACCGCGTAATCCACCGACTCTTCCGGGCAGGCCAGAAACGCTTCTTCATCCACACGAATAAAATCGAGATCCGGATCGACGGCGCTCATCGCTTTTTCGCAGGCATCGAGAATATCCGGGCGATATTTTTTCAGTTCTTCGAGATAGCGTCCGGCGCGGAACAGGAACATACCGCTGTTCCAGTAATATTCGCCGCTTGCCACATAGGCCTGCGCGGTTTCCAGATTTGGTTTTTCGACAAACTGCGCCACTTCAAAGGCCACCGCATGCTGCTCATCTGCAGGCACTTCATCACCGCGACGAATATAGCCATACCCAGTTTCAGGTTTGAATGGAACGATACCAAAAGTCACTAGTTTTCCATAACTAGCTAAAGATGACGCCTTATTAATTGCCTCACAGAAAACATGTTCGTCTTGGATGTTGTGATCTGCAGCTAAAATAAGAATCAATGGATCTTCATCAGCGAATTTTCTTTTTGCTGCTAATGCTGCGAGTGTTATAGCAGGGGCTGTATTACGACCTTTGGGTTCAAGAATAATGTTATTTGAAAGTTTGCCTAACTCTCTTAATTGTTCTGCAACAATAAATCTATGCTCTTCGTTGCATATAACTATTGAATCATCAGCATTTAAATTATTAAGGCGTGACAATGTTGACTGCAACATTGTCAAACTGCCAGTCAACTTTAAAAACTGCTTGGGGAACTTTTCTCGTGAAAGTGGCCACAAGCGACTTCCCGAACCACCAGCCAAAATAACAGGTATCATTCTCACCTCTTAAAAGAATATTAGCATTAAAGCAACTTACTAGAACGCAGCATACCATTTTTATATAATAAAAAAAGGATAATACTTTTTATATGCCAAATGAAATGTCTACTAAAAATCCTACGATTGTTAAATTGTGCCAAATGAATTGCTGCATAGCATGGATAGTATAAAACTGAAGTATTGAAGTGTTTTTTAGCTCGCCAACATATATCAATATCTTCGCAGTACATAAAGTACTTTTCGTTGAATCCGTTGAGTTTTGAATAAAAGAAGGCATTAAATATTAGAAAAGAACCTGCAGCCCAATCAACATATGTTGGTTTCGTTATTTTGTTTTTATTTACTACACAGTCATTTTTCTTAAATAAAAATGACATAAAAAAATTAATTGCCGAGGGAAATTTCCTTACTGAGTTATCATATGTTTTTTTATCAAAATCCCTGTATAAATTTATCGTTGCTAGATTAACATTCGCTGAACCACACTCATCGACGACATCTAATAGATCAGAGCACTCAATATATATATCAGGATTCATAACCACAAAAAAATCTTCCTTAGTAATTAAGGAAGATATAGAGGAAAAAACTTCATTATTATTCTCTCCAAATCCTTTTTTCTCTTTAGACCTTAAATAAGTTATTTTGTTTTCCTGACAAAAATCCAAAAGCTCGCTCTCTCCTAAATTATCTTTGATGATAACTTTAATTCTGCTGTGATTATTTAATTTTGTTACTGCTCCTAACTCCTTAAGGATTTTGAAATGACCATGAGAAACTACCGAAACATAAATCATTATATTAGTGCCTCTGCTCTAATAAAGAAACAAAAAGTTTGTCATAAAGATTTGACATTTTTTTATCGGATATATTGTAAAGTTTATCGTCAGAAAGAGTGTTATAGTCAGCTTTTTTTATTTTAGGTTGCAAGTAATTATATGAGCCATCCTTAATTTTAAACATAGAAATATTTTCCTCTCCTAATAGAGATGCTATTTCTCTATGGGGCTCTATATCGCTAACATATAAATAGCACCCAGTAGAGGCAGCTTCTAATAGTGCCAAGGGGAGTCCCTCCGACAAAGAAGCGGAAACAAAAATATCTGATAGTTGATAATATTCAAGAGGGCATTCAACTTTCCCCATAAATATATACCGTAAATCTTTAGAATATTTATCCTTACAATATCTAAAAAGTTCACCATCACCTAGAATTAAAAATATATCATTTTTTTCGATGGCTAAGTGTTCCAAGAGATAAGCGATATTTTTCCTTAATGATAACGAGCCGCAATATATAAATATTCTTTTTTCACTATCAAATCCGTGTTTTTCCCTCAATAATTTTTTTTTATCAGAGTCAAGTGTCTTAAACCTAGTTATATCAATCCCATTCTGGATGGTGGTTATTTTAGTTTTTACTTTCGATTGTTTCAGTTTTGATTGGACCGCTGCTGAGCAAGCAACGATATGATTAAATCTTCGTAATATAAAACGATGAAGATAATATATAGCATTCCCTTTAACCGCGCCAAATAATGGGATATAATCCTCATCTAGTCTATTGTGAATAGTAGATATTTTCACGCCATTCAGAAAGTAGGAAAACATATCGGCCGTGATCCCATGTGAATGTAAGATATTATGTGGATGTTCCTTTAAAAAATTTCTCACAAATAAAATTTTGCTGAACCAAGTACCATCTGGTATTAATACAATCTTGGCTCCTAAACAGCATAACTCATCATATATATTTTTATCTACGCTATTTGTTAAGCAAAAAACAGTAAAAGCATATTTTTTATTTTCTTTTATCAATCCTCGTACTACGTTCACAGGTCCAAGATTTTGTATTTTAGAGATAAGTATGCCTATTTTATTATTTTTCACTTAGATTCACCCAAATATAATCAGAGTAAGCTCAGGATGCACATTAGAAATAAAGAGATCATATCCTAATTGCACAATTGTTAAAAAAGAAAAAATTAGAAACGCCAAAGATGTATTTCTTTTGTAGAACAGAGCATATACAATTAAAATGCTTTCACCTAGTGTCAGAAAGGATGAAAGACGGCCTGAAAGAATAGCCATCCCACTCAATGCAACCATAGCTAATACACCTAAAACATATAAGTTATAAAGCACTATAATTTTCTCATTTTTAATATCTGAAAGTACATATTTGTGCATTAAGACAATTAAAAAAACACCTTTGATAAAAACCGGATTAGTAAATATACTCACCCGATAATCATATTCTTCCCAACCAACGTAATTCGAAATTGCAGTTGGAAGCAAACTATACTGAGATAAGAGTTGTATCGATAAGTTAAGCCCATTCAAATAAGAAAAAATAACTGACACTAAAAATAAAAACAACATCATTTTTAATGTTATGTATTTTTTTTTGAAAAAAGGATAGCAAAGAGCAATAATAAGCGCCCCAGAATGAATCAAAGAAGCAAATAAAACTCCTGTAATTATACTTTTATTTCCTTTAAATTTAATTATTGAATATAATGATATGCTAACAGCTAATCCTGCCCTAATTTGAATCAAATCTCTAACTATAAAAGCATGGCTTAAATAAAAAACTAACGATAGTATCGGTATTAAACTTATCTTTCTGAATGAGAAATATGTAAGCAGGAGTGATAAAAAAGCAATAAAAAAAAGAAATACTTGAAATGGCAAGCATAAAGTTTTAAAGATTGATGATAAGAATAGATAGCCTACCTCCCCATGTATATCTCTTATAGATGCGAGACTAAAGTCACATAAAATAGGTACTTCATTATACATTTTCTTGTATTCGATATAATCGCTATCATTCATACGCAGCCCTGAGATTAATACCATTAGGACCACGAGAAAAAACATTAAGTATGCGTTAATATCTCCACTTTTATTATTATGGGCCAAAGCCAATATTAAACCAAATGCAAGGACTGAAAAAAGCAGTAAATTCATTCTTGGACTCTTAATGTAGTTTCAAGAAAACTGTTAATTAAATTGACAAAGTTTGTGTCAGTATCCTCTTCGCAATAAAAACATAAATCGGAACATATTCCTTTTGAAGCAAATTTTGTTGTAAGTACAGGAATACCTTTTTGCACAGCTTCTAATATTTTTATTTTAATTCCAGTGCCCGTTGTAATCGGTGCAATGACACCCAAGCATGTTGAGCTAAGTTGATTATATGTGTAAAAATCAAGCTCTCCCGTAAAGGTAATTTCCTCTCCACAGTTTAACATCTTTATTTTTTTATCTGATGCCTTTCCTGTTACAACTATTCTTATTTCCCTATTTAATCTAGGATATATATTTTTTATAAACCAATTTAAGCCATAAAAATTTTGTGAAAATTCAATGCTACCGGGAATAAGCAGGAAAGGTGTTTGGAAATTGATAGTTCTCTTAATCTTTTCTACATAAAGATGATTGCTCGCTAAGGAACAACAACACTCATCAATATTGTATCTTGTTTTATACCAACATTTATCTTCTTCAGTTAGAAAGATAAATTGCTCAACTCTCAAACGTTTGATAATATTTTCTTCAGTAATTTTCAACTTGAGGTAATCATTAAAAAACAAAATTTTTCGTACAACCTCATTATGAGATACAAACATTTCTTTAAAGAAATCAATTGCCACATCATGAATGACACAGTGTATTCTCGCACTAATTTCAATAGGCAAGGCTTGCAACGCCCATATAGACTCAGCAATAATAATAGAAGGTTTTTCTAAATCAATTATTTTTTTTATGTTATCTCTAATGTCAGCAGAAGAAAATAATTGTTCATACCGAGTTCTGATATCAAATAATATTTGTAACTCGGCAATAAATGATCTAGATATTTTTTTTACTTCATATCTTTGAACATTATTAAATCTTGTTGGTATTAATTCATCTTTCTTTTCTGTAACCTTTTCAAGGTTTATTTCAATCAAAACGACCTCATTACCCTCATTTAATAACTCATCAATTCTTCCTAATACAGAACTTTTGTACCCATTATTTGTCGGGAATATTGGAGCTGTAGAAACCACAACTATTTTAGTCATAAAAAACGCCTAGAAAGATAAATAACACAAACCTTCATCAGGTTGAAATATTATTGCGCTTTGTGTTATAGATGTGCAATATAATTTACTTAAAGCATAAAAAATGATGACTATGTGCAGTGTAAAGATAACACTACTTGCTAAACATTTGAACAAATCTAAATGAGGGTAAATTAATATCTTTCTGTGACAGAATCTTCTCTGATTGAGAGGGCCAGGCAATGTTAATTTCCTCATCGTTCCAAATGACTCCCCTTTCATGATTTGAAGAATAATAGTTGTTAGTTTTATAAACAAACTCTGCAATTTCACTTAAAGTTAAAAAACCATGGGCGAATCCTTCTGGAATCCATAGCTGCCTTTTATTTTCTGACGAAAGAGTTACTCCAACCCATGAACCAAATGTTTCAGAATTAGGTCTAATGTCTACTGCAACATCAAATACCTCGCCAACTATACACCTTACTAATTTTGCCTGCTCAAAGGGAGGAAGCTGAAAGTGTAAACCTCTAAGTACACCTTTACACGATTTAGAATGATTATCCTGAACAAATTCAACTTTCCGCCCTACAGCCTCTTCGAAAACTTTCTGATTAAAGCTTTCCATAAAGAAACCACGCTCATCCCCAAATACTTTTGGTTCAAATATTAATACATCCGGAATTTCAGTTTTAATTACATTCATTTTATTAATAACCTTTAACCATTTTCAGCAGATATTGACCATAAGCATTTTTCTTAAGTGGCTCGGCTAATACCCTAACCTGTCCAGAATCAATAAACCCTTTACGGTAAGCAATTTCTTCCGGGCAGGAAACTTTCAGCCCCTGACGCTCTTCAATTGTTGCAATGAAGTTGCTTGCTTCAATAAGACTTTGATGTGTCCCCGTGTCCAGCCATGCATAACCACGTCCCATCATGGCAACGGATAAACGCCCCTGTTCCATATAAATACGGTTAATATCGGTAATTTCCAGTTCACCGCGGGCAGAAGGCTTAAGATTTTTCGCCATTTCGACAACGTCGTTATCATAGAAATAAAGCCCGGTTACCGCATAATTACTTTTTGGTTGTAGCGGTTTTTCTTCCAGGCTGATCGCCGTACCGTTTTTATCAAACTCAACGACACCGTAGCGTTCAGGATCATTAACGTGATAGGCAAATACCGTTGCACCACTTTCTTTGTTAACAGCGGCATCCATTAACTTAGGCAGATCGTGACCGTAAAAGATGTTATCACCTAGAACCAAAGCACAATCATCACCACCGATAAACTCTTCACCGATAATAAATGCCTGCGCAAGCCCATCTGGAGTCGGTTGCACTTTGTACTGAAGATTTAGCCCCCACTGGCTACCGTCACTCAGCAGTTGTTGAAAACGAGGAGTATCCTGTGGCGTACTAATAATCAGAATATCGCGAATACCCGCCAACATCAGTGTAGAGAGCGGGTAATAGATCATCGGCTTATCATAAATAGGTAATAGCTGTTTACTGACAGCCATAGTCACAGGATAAAGACGTGTACCAGAACCACCCGCTAAAATAATACCTTTACGCGTTTTCATTTCATCATTCCTTTTAATTCATCTTGCTCCACCATCACGAACAAGATGCAAAAACTATTAAATTGCTGTAGTCGTAAATAATTCGTTGAGCATTCGTTTCACACCAACCTGCCAGTCAGGCAAGACAAGCGCAAAGTTCTGCTGAAATTTTTCTGTATTAAGGCGAGAGTTATGTGGACGACGAGCTGGTGTAGGATAGGCTGTTGTTGGTACTGCGTTGAGCTTGTTGAGTGCAAGGGGAATGCCTGCTTTGCGCGCCTCTTCAAAAACCAGCGCAGCATAATCGTGCCAGGTTGTGGTACCACTGGCTACCAGATGGTACAAGCCTGCGACTTCTGGTTTATTCAGTGCCATACGAATTGCATGTGCCGTACAATCTGCCAGCAGCTCAGCACCTGTTGGCGCACCAAATTGATCATTAATCACAGCCAGTTCTTCGCGCTCTTTTGCCAGACGCAACATCGTTTTGGCGAAGTTATTTCCTTTACCTGCGTATACCCAGCTGGTACGGAAAATAAGATGCTTCGCGCAATGTTCCTGTAATGCTTTTTCTCCAGCTAACTTGGTTTCACCGTAAACATTTAGCGGTGCGGTTGCATCCGCCTCCTGCCATGGTATTTCACCGGTCCCCGGAAATACGTAGTCAGTAGAGTAGTGAATAACCCATGCGCCGACTTCATTGGCTGCTTTCGCGATCGCTTCGACACTCGTCGCGTTAAGTAATTGTGCAAACTCCGGTTCTGATTCTGCTTTGTCTACTGCGGTGTGAGCGGCTGCGTTGACAATAATATCAGGCCGAATGCTTCTTACGGTTTCAGCTACACCTTCAGGATTACTAAAATCACCACAGTAATCAGTGGAGTGAACATCAAGAGCAATCAAATTACCCAGAGGTGCCAGAGCACGCTGTAGTTCCCAACCTACCTGCCCTGTTTTGCCGAAAAGGAGGATATTCATTACTGGCGGCCCTCATAGTTCTGTTCAATCCACGATTGATAGGCACCACTTTTCACATTATCAACCCATTTTGTATTGGACAGGTACCATTCCACTGTTTTACGAATCCCGCTCTCAAACGTTTCCTGTGGTTTCCAACCCAATTCGCGGCTAATCTTCTCAGCATCAATCGCATAACGGCGATCATGTCCCGGGCGGTCGGCAACATAAGTAATTTGCTCACGATAAGATTTCTCTTTCGGTACAATCTCATCCAACAAATCACAAATAGTGAGCACTACATCGATGTTTTTCTTTTCGTTGTGTCCACCAATGTTATAAGTTTCACCCGCTTTACCTTCGGTTACGACGGTATATAACGCACGCGCATGATCTTCAACATACAGCCAGTCACGAATTTGATCCCCTTTGCCATAAATAGGTAATGCCTTACCTTCCAGAGCATTAAGAATTACTAGTGGAATCAATTTTTCCGGAAAGTGATAAGGACCGTAGTTATTCGAACAGTTAGTCACAATGGTCGGTAAACCATAGGTACGTTTCCACGCGCGGACTAAATGATCGCTGGATGCTTTTGATGCGGAATAAGGGCTGCTTGGTGCGTAAGCTGTCGTCTCAGTAAATAAGGGTAATTCTTCGTTATTATTTACTTCATCTGGATGAGGCAAATCACCATAGACTTCGTCAGTAGAAATATGATGAAAACGGAAGCTATTTTTCTTGTCGCTATCAAGAGCAGACCAGTAATTGCGAGCGGCTTCCAAAAGGACATAAGTACCAACAATATTGGTTTCAATAAATGCCGCAGGGCCTGTAATTGAACGGTCCACATGGCTTTCAGCAGCCAGGTGCATCACTGCATCCGGCTGATGCTGAGCAAAAATCCGTGCCATTGCAGCAGCATCGCAAATATCCGCATGTTCAAAAATATAGCGTTCAGAATCAGAAACATCAGCAAGTGATTCCAGGTTTCCGGCGTACGTTAATTTATCGACATTAACAACACTATCCTGCGTATTATTTATAATGTGACGAACTACAGCAGAACCAATAAATCCTGCGCCACCAGTAACAAGTATCTTCACTCTTTTATTCCATATTACTTCAGAGCATGCTGTTAAATAAGCGGCTCTCAGTTTGATTAATAGAGGTATTAATGCACGCTACCGCCCCTGGCTTTACAGCTACCAGAGCACTGCATGCATGCCTACGATGTGACGAGCGTTACCCACTCGCGCTAAACCCGAAAAATTCAAACGCTAATTGTCTTACCAATCCGCTCTGGAAACAAGGAAAATCCTGGAAAACTTTGACTAAAATCCTATTGCTAACTCGTTGTTATTCTGATTGTTTATATAAAACAACGGCAGGAATATTCGCAACAAATTACTTTCGCCACGAATCTTCACTGCCGTTATAATTTTCTTATCAACCGTTACATCCGGTCAGATTTTCATTATTCGCTTAACAGCTTCTCAATCCCTTTACGGAACTTCGCCCCTTCTTTGAGGTTGCGCAGCCCATACTTCACGAACGCCTGCATATAGCCCATTTTTTTACCGCAGTCGTAGCTGTCACCAGTCATCAGCATTGCATCAACGGACTGTTTTTTCGCCAGTTCGGCAATGGCATCAGTCAGCTGAATACGCCCCCATGCACCAGGCTGAGTACGTTCAAGTTCCGGCCAAATATCGGCAGAAAGCACATAGCGACCAACGGCCATAATATCTGAGTCCAGCGTCTGCGGCTGATCCGGTTTTTCGATAAATTCAACAATGCGGCTGACTTTACCTTCGCGATCCAGCGGTTCTTTGGTCTGAATGACGGAGTATTCAGAGAGGTCACCCGGCATACGTTTTGCCAGCACCTGGCTGCGGCCCGTTTCGTTGAAGCGCGCAATCATGGCCGCAAGGTTGTAGCGCAGCGGGTCGGCGCTGGCGTCATCGATCACAACGTCTGGCAGCACCACGACAAATGGGTTGTCACCAATGGCAGGTCGTGCACATAAAATGGAGTGGCCCAAACCTAAAGGTTCGCCCTGACGCACGTTCATAATGGTCACGCCCGGCGGACAGATGGACTGCACTTCCGCCAGTAGTTGACGCTTCACGCGCTGTTCAAGGAGAGATTCTAATTCATAAGAGGTGTCGAAGTGGTTTTCGACCGCGTTCTTGGACGCGTGAGTTACCAGGAGGATTTCTTTGATCCCTGCAGCCACAATCTCGTCAACAATGTACTGAATCATTGGCTTGTCGACGATCGGTAGCATCTCTTTGGGAATCGCCTTAGTGGCAGGCAACATATGCATCCCAAGACCCGCTACAGGAATAACTGCTTTTAAATTCGTCATTATTTCATCCACCTGTAAAATGGTTGCTGAATTATAGCTTGTTCGATTTTTTTCGCCAGCATCAATTACCCTGAATTGATTACTGAATTACTTGTGATGTTACGCCGCTTCGTTGTGGATTGCAGTAGCATTGTTCCTAAGTATGGCTCCATTTTTCCAGGAATGGTCGCAAATCTACTCCCTCCGTTCCGGCAATCTAAAGTTAATCTTTTCCACATTAACAATATGGTGATTAATCCTGTCGATATCGGCGGAGCTTTGTCCTTTCTCATTCACCGCATGAACATTTGCAAGTGACAGCAGTGTTTCTTTTTTCGCCATAAAGACACCGCGTACGTCTTTGCGCATGTCAAAGTTCATGCTCAATGCGGGTCCAACTGAGGATTCCTGCATTACCTTGATATTTCGCATAAAAAGATGTTGCGGTTTGTTGTGTAACTCCAGCGACGCACGCTTCATCTCAATGTTAGTCAGTGCCACAAAGGAGACGGCATTCCCGGCAGAGATTTGGATGCCGCGCAATTTGTAAGCAAGGTGGGTATTATCCAGTTGAATATTATTCACTCGGAAATTTTGCGGTATCGAGAGATATTTGCCTTTAATTACCCCATAGCCGATTAACATTCCGGCGCTATTAATCATTTCAATATTATCAATCACGAAATTGTCACAACCGTAAATAGCGACTGTCGCGTTATCAATACCTGCTTTCTTACTGAAATCCGGCGTGATATTGCGGGCTTTGATATTACGAATAACAAAATGTTTACCATTTTCAACATGGATCAACTGCCGACAATCCGATCCCGTGATATTCGCCACGACAAAGTTTTTCACTGCCTGATCTTCTGGGTAATTATTATCATAAGTACTCCCCGCAAGGCCTATGCCAATGCCCCAGTTGATTTTGCCATTAGTACAGTTGATGCGCTCGATGACATGGTCGGAGATCAAAATATCACGGTCGTTAATCGCCACGTTCCATTCTATAGCGTCGCCTTGTAAGTCGCTGAACTTACAGTTGGTGATGTTGGCACCGATAATCTGGTTATGAAATCCCTGGCGTAAGATGGCGTAATTAGCGTGGCTAACGGTCAGGTTATCGATGGTCAGGTTGCGCATGACTCGTTTGTTTTTGCCGCCAATATAAATCTGCGTTACCGGACCAAAGCCGCTCATCGCCAGCCCTTTGATGGTGCAGTCAGAACCACGCACATCCAGGGTGATGTTATGCATACTGCCGCCCTCCTCCCCTGTCACCTGGCTGCCGTCCTGTAAGACAAATCGCCCTCTGCCGTTGCCGCGCAGGCTTCCAAGGATGTGTAACGTTTTGCCAGGAGGAATGAAGATGCCGGTGTTGATATTGTCACAAACCAATCCGGCAGGCACGACGACTGTTTGCCCTTCGCTGAAGGCTTGTTTAAATGAGGCGATCCAGTCGTGTGGGTTGTAGTCGTTAATGTTAACGCTTTGTCGGGCGGGAAGTGCGCGGGCGAAAGGGGTATGGAGGAAGGCAAGCGCCGAGCTTGCCGTCAGGAAGGTGCGTCGGGAGAGTGTTTTAAATGGCATGCGTTCTCCTCTATAAAGCTTGCAGCAAGCTGGCGAGTTCTCGATTAATCACCTGCTGGTTAAAATCGTGTTCGACTTTTTCGCGCGCACGTTTGACAACCGGAGCCAGTTCGTCGGTGTCCAGTTGGCTAAACGCCGCCAGTCGTTGCGCCAGTGCGCGAGCATCGTTCTCAGGCACCAGCCAGCCGGATTTATCGGCCTCCACCAGTTCCGGTATTCCACTATGCAGAGTGGAAACTACTGGAATACCGACCGCCATCGCTTCCATTAGCGCCACCGGAATACCTTCCATATCGCCATCCGCACCTGTTACCGATGGCAACAGGAAGACATCCGCGTCGTCGAGCATCGCTTTCACTTCATGGCTCGGTTTAAAGCCCGGCATCTCCACCACATCTTCCAGTTGATATTGTTCGATGAGGGTGCGCAGGCGTCGTTCCCACGGGCCAATGCCGAGGATGCGATAGCGAAATGCCACGCCCTGCTCTTTCAACTGCCGGCAGGCTTCGATCGCCACATGCAGGCCTTTTTTCTCGGTTAAGCGTGCGACGGAAATGATTTCCAGCGGCGTTGCAGGCGCTTTCACCGGACGCGGGCTAAAGCGCGTCATGTCCACGCCCATGCGCGATACGGCGATTTTTTCCCTCGGGCAGCCCATTTTTTGCAGCCTTCCGGCCCACAGATCGCTTATCGGTAGCATCAGGTCGCCACGGCGAAACAGTTGTTGATATTCGGGGGTGTAGTGGTTGAGCACTTCCCGACTGGAGATATCAATACCGTGGAAGATGGTGGCAATTTTGCCGCGAATGACACCCAGTTCGCGTAGTTTTGCTGCGGTTACCCCCGCAGGGCCAAAATGAGCGATGAACACATCAGCATGAAACGGTGTTGCAACCTGGCCGCAAATGGCAGACAAAATCAGGTTCCGCGACTCTGCGCCATAGCGTTTGAGGTTGAGCGCCTGCCAGGTATTTTTACGATGAATGCCACGTAACGTCTGGCTGGCGCGGTGGCGCAATTTCGCCACTTTGCCCGTAGGTTCGTCCTGTAACCAGCGGGTTCTTGCGGCAAGGTTGTATTTCGCCCATGCCGCGTGGGTGTTCTGGGTGTCGCCTTTTTGCAGCGCGACAATCTCCACCTCAAAGCCCATATCAA
>ENA-UOYX01000357-UOYX01000357.1-food-metagenome-genome-assembly--contig:-NODE-357-length-17987-cov-4.703324_pt1 | contig 17987 bp, 19 predicted proteins | sample MGYA00249880_ERZ772718 | MGnify/ENA primary metagenome ERZ772718 (study PRJEB29005, sample SAMN08379458) | food metagenome | isolation source: cheese spiked with Escherichia coli O157 | study: EMG produced... | reverse complement strand
CCCTGTTCTCCCGCATGGGCGGCTTCAATGGCAGCGTTGAGGGCCAGAATATTGGTCTGAAACGCCACGCTGTCGATCATGGCGACGATCCCACGCATCTCTGAGGATCGGTCGACGATCGTCTGCATTGAGCCATTTACCGCTGTCATCATTTGCTCCCCGCCGACGGCAGCCTGTCGGGCTTCATCCGCGCGCGAGCGGGCGAGTTTTGCATAACCCGTGTTCCCCTCAACGTGGGTTTCGAGATCGGCGATATGCGCGGTCACCTCCTCCAGCTCTTTGGCCTGTCGCGTGGACTGCTGATAAAGCTTCTGGTTCCCCTGCGCAAGTGACCCGATATTTTCGACCATAGAGGTAGTGGCCTCGCTGACCTGAGTCACCAGTTGCTGGAGCCCGCGCTGCATGGCGGTAATACTGCCGCTGAGCTGGCTGATTTCACGGTTAAAACGCACAACGTCAGGGGGTATTCCCGACAAATCCCCTGCCGCAAGCTGGTTAATATGGACAATCAGACGGCGTAGCGGGGATATCACCCATTTCGCCATTGCAAACCAGACGGCAATGGCAATAGCCAGCAGCACCAGCGGCGCAAACAGGAACAGCCGTTGCAGGCCTGAGAGTTGTTCCATGAGCGACTGACGCCCCTGTATCGCCTGCTTCTCACTCCGTTGCTGATAACGTGCAAAGTTGTCATTAAAATCGGTCTGAAACGCCTGGGCGGGTACGGCGAAAAAGAGGTCGATGCTGTTGGTTTTCACCAGCCCTTCCGCCTGCTCGCTAATGGCACCGAAGAACAGCTTATAGCTATTAACAAGCCCCTCGTCCTGCGGAGGATTAAGCGCGAGCCAGGCTTGCCATGCCTGCTGAGACGCCGCCAGGGATTTTTGCGCCTCGTCCATCAGGCTATGCCAGCTCCCTTCCGAACCGGTCTCTTTATCCTGCATAAAGTACACCCCGGAGCGGTTGAGCAGATCGCTCGCCGCAAGCAGCGAAATACGCGCCTGATCCAGTCTGCTCTGTTGCTGCCAGGCCAGCTGATTGCGCTGTTCGTTACGCTGGGCTTGATTCAGGGAAGCGGTAAGCAGGAAGGAGGATGAAAGTTGCAGGGCGGAGAAAAGGCCGATAATACAAAAGATGCCGGTCAGCAGGCCAAACTGACGAGGAAAAAAGCGCTGCGCAAGACGACGAAAAATTTGCGTTAGGTTCATAATTTTCTTCTGTAACAATACGTTAGACGCGAGCGAGTCTACGAAACGAAAATGACAGAACCATTGCAAAATAATGACAGGAAACGTGAATTGCCGGGTAGCGGCCTTGCCCTACCCGGCATCAACATTACACGCGATCCTTCCAGACCGTCTGAACGTTACAGAACTCATGCAGACCGAAATGTGAAAGCTCTCGCCCGAAGCCGCTCTTCTTCACTCCGCCAAACGCAACGCGCGCATCGCTTGCGCTGTAGCCATTGATAAAGACTCCGCCGCACTCCAGCTCGCGAGAGAAGGTTTCAGCCAGCGCATCGTTCGCGGTGAAGACCGTCGCTGATAAGCCAAAGTCGCTGTCGTTAGCCAGCTGCAACGCGTGCGACGCATCATTGGCGACGGTAATCGCAGCCACCGGGCCAAACAGCTCCTGACGGAAGGCCGTCATCTGTGGGGTGACGTCGCCGAGTACGGTTGGCGCATAAAAGTTACCGGTCCCGGCAAGCTTCTCGCCGCCGAGCAGCAGGGTCGCCCCTTCCGCCAGCGTAGCCTGTACCTGCTGATGCAGTTCATCGCGAAGATCAAATCGCGCCATCGGGCCAATAGAGTTATCTTCCTCATCCGGTGCGCCCATTTTCAGCGCCTTGACCGCGTCAACAAAGCGTTGGGTAAAGGTGTCCGCCACGCCCGCTTCCACAATAAAGCGTTTCGCCGCCGCGCAAACTTGTCCGGTATTCTGATAACGTCCGGCCACGGCCGCGTTGACAGCCAGATCCAGATCGGCATCATTCAGAACGATAAACGGATCGGAGCCGCCCAGCTCCAGCACGCATTTCTTCAGCGCCGCGCCCGCCTGCGCGCCAATTGCCGCACCAGCCCGAACGCTGCCGGTTACGGTCACCGCCGCGATACGCCGATCGTTAATCGCCTGGCTGACGCCGTCATTTGTCGCGTTCACCCAGCCAAAGATCCCCTCCGGGAAACCGGCATCCGCGAACACCTTCCCGATAAGCTCCGCCGAGCCGAGCACATTTGGCGCATGTTTAAGAAGATAGCTGTTCCCTGCCAGCAGGATGGGCACCGCACCGCGCAGCACCTGCCAGAGCGGGAAGTTCCACGGCATCACCGCCAGAATAGGCCCCAGCGGACGGTACTCAATCACCGCATTGTCGACCTGGGTAGATTCCGGGCGCAGCATTGCCGGGCCGTATTCAGCGTACCAGTCGCAAAGGCTGGCGGACTTAGCCACCTCCGCACGCGCCTGCCCAATGGGCTTGCCCATCTCCCGGGAGATAGTCTGCGCCATCTCTTCCGCACGGCTACGCAGCGCCGCACCCAGATCGCGAAGTTTTTGCGCCCGGTGCGCCACGCTTTCGCGTCGCCACTGACGAAAACCGGTATCCGCCTGCGCAATGGCACGTTCAACGTCACCGGACGTTGCCCACGGGTAAGCAGCCAGCGTTTCGCCGGTAGCCGGGTTGACAGAGTGGGCATGGGTAGCAGATGAATACGTCATGAAGTTCTCCATGTAATAACAGTTGATTGATTGTGGCCCACTCTGCTATTTCTTAAAAATGAATAATACTCACCACCTTGTTCACGAATCGAGAATGTTATGGACTTAACACAGCTTGAGATGTTTAACGCCGTCGCACTGACCGGCAGCATTACCCAGGCGGCGCAGAAGGTACACCGGGTGCCGTCAAACCTCACCACCCGCATCCGACAGCTTGAAGCGGATCTCGGTGTGGAGCTGTTTATTCGAGAGAATCAGCGCCTGCGGCTTTCCCCCGCCGGGCACAATTTTTTGCGCTACAGCAAGCAGATCCTGGCGCTGGTCGACGAAGCGCGAATGGTCGTCGCCGGGGATGAACCGCAGGGATTATTCTCACTCGGCGCGCTGGAAAGTACCGCCGCCGTACGCATTCCGGAAAGTCTGGCGCGGTTTAATCAGCGCTATCCGCGCATTCAGTTTGCGTTATCCACCGGGCCTTCCGGTACGATGATTGACGGCGTGCTTGAGGGGACGCTCAGCGCCGCCTTTGTCGACGGGCCGCTCTCACACCCCGAACTGGAAGGAATGCCGGTTTACCGGGAAGAGATGATGCTGGTCACCCCTGCGGGTCACGCGGAAGTGTCAAAAGACACGCAGGTGAGCGGTAGTGAGGTTTATGCCTTTCGCGCCAACTGTTCCTACCGGCGTCATCTGGAGAGCTGGTTTCATGCTGACCGCGTAACGCCGGGAAGGATCCACGAGATGGAGTCCTACCACGGGATGCTCGCCTGCGTGATTGCCGGGGCAGGCATTGCGCTGATGCCCCGCTCCATGCTGGAGAGTATGCCGGGGCATCATCAGGTGGCGGCGTGGCCGCTGGCGGAAAACTGGCGCTGGCTCACCACCTGGCTGGTGTGGCGACGCGGGGCGATGACCCGCCAGCTTGAGGCGTTTATAGGGCTGCTAAACGAACGTCAGCCACCAGTGTCTTCTCCATAAACAGGCTCAGCGGATCCTCGTTGTAGGGGGCAAACGCGGGGCGCCGTTCGTATCCACACTGTTGATACAGACGAATGGCGGCGTGTTGTTTGATCCCCGTCTCCAGCCGGACGGTGTGGCAGCAGCGGCTGAGGGCTTCATCTTCCAGCGCCGCCAGTAATTTATCACCCAGCCGTTGCCCGCGATGGGTTGGATCAATATAGACCCGTTTCATTTCCCCGGTCCCGTCCCCGTTCAAAACAACAGCGCCACACCCGACGGCGTTAAGCTGAGTGTCACGAATAATCATCAGGATCAGCGAGTCGTCCGGCAGTTCGGTTAAATCCAGCAGATGATTACTTTCCGCGGGATAGAGAACGCTTTGATAACGGTCCAGCGCCGTAATCAGGGCGAGAATATCTGGATGATGGGCGGATTCAGCGGTAATAGAATACATGGCAGGCTCCTTGTCGTTTTCGTTCAACATACCGCCCGCCCTGTATACCGGCGTCATAGTTTTTAATGATGACCGTAATCCTGGAGACGAAGGAAAATTTTCCCCTTCATATACAGCGTGGCCTGGCCGCCAATCAGCACACGGTCGCCTTTCAGCTCACAGCGCAGATCCCCGCCACGGGAGGAGACCTGGCGGGCCAACATCTGCGTTTTTCCAAGCTTTTCGCTCCAGTACGGGATCAGCATGCTGTGCGCTGATCCCGTCACCGGATCCTCCGGTACCCCTTCCCCCGGGCAGAAGAAGCGGCTGACGAAATCATACTCATCTCCCGGCGCCGTAACGCAGACCATTTTCCCCAGCGGGAGCATAGCCGCGATATCCGGCGTCAGCGCTTCCACCTGCCGCTGGCTGTCGAGCACCACCATGTAGTCACGCCCCACACGCACCTCGTCTGCTGCGTTAATGCCCAGCGCGCTGAACAGCACTGCGGGTGGAGTATCAACAACCTCGGTTGACCACGCCGGGAAATTAAGCGTCAGCCAGTCGCCGCTGCGTTGTACCGTCAGTTCGCCGACAAAGCGCGTGGTGAAGGTGATTTCCGTATGTGGATAATCCAGGTATTCGAAAATAACGTGAGAAGCCGCGAGGGTTGCGTGGCCGCAGAGGTTAATTTCATCCTGCGTGGTAAACCAGCGCAGTTCAAACCCGTTATCCGTTCGGACAAAGAACGCCGTCTCTGACTGATTATGCTGCTTCGCCATCTTCAGCAACGTCTCATCCGGCAGCCACGCTTCCAGCGGACACACCGCCGCCGCATTGCCGCCGAACGCCCTGTCGCTGAAGGCATCCACCAGATAAAAATCAATTTCCTGCATCGTTGGTTCCTCTTAGATTTATTCAGCGCAGAAATACTGTGCCCTTCAGATACAGCGCCGCCTGCCCGCCCATCCGCACGCGGTCGCCTTTCAGTTCGCAGCGTACGTCGCCACCACGGGCAGAAACCTGACGGGCAAACATCTGTGTTTTGGCAAGCTGTTCACTCCAGTAAGGGATCAGCATGGTGTGCGCGGAGCCGGTGACAGGATCTTCCGGCACGGCCACGCCCGGCGAGAAGAAACGACTGACAAAGTCGTATTCCCCCTCGTCCCGGGCGGTGACGGCCACTTTATGCTCCCCCGGCGTCATGGCGGAGAAATCCGGATTAATGGCTTCCACCTGCTCGCGGCTCTCCAGTACCAGCACCCAGGCGCGGCCTTTTCGCGCCTCGACGTAGTGGCTGATACCGAGTGCGGTGAGCATCTCCGGTGGCGGCGTCTGTGCCTGCGTCGGGCAGGCCGGGAAGTCCAGCGTCATCCAGTCACCTTCACGGCTGACGGTCAGGCGACCAGAAGCAGTGTCAAAATGAAGGCGTGAGTCCGGATAATCCAGTTCGTTATACAGAACATACGCCGCGGCAAGCGTCGCGTGACCACACAGATTAACCTCGGTGAGCGTGGTGAACCAGCGCAGCTCAATCCCCCCTTTGGTGCACACAAAAAACGCGGTTTCCGACTGGTTATGCTGTTGTGCCATCCGCAGTAACGTCTCATCCGGTAGCCACGCGTCGAGCGGGCACACCGCCGCCGGGTTGCCGCCAAAGGAGGACTCGCTGAACGCATCTACCAGATAAAAATCAATCTCCTGCATTGTGTTACCGCCTGTTTTTGTTGTGTTGTTCTTTATCTTCAATGAAAACAACCGCGTTCGCTACCGCTGCATGAAGGTAAATTTTGTGATTCACATCACATAACGGTTGAGTTTTCGCCGTTTAAGGCTTTAAGATCGTCTCCTCATCTTTCAGGCAACGAATCCCAGATATCCCTATGACAACACACACGGTTTCCCGCAGGGTCGCGTGGCTACGCGTGGTCACGCTCGCCATCGCAGCGTTTATTTTCAACACTACGGAATTTGTTCCGGTTGGGCTGCTGTCCGACATTGCAGCCAGCTTCCATATGGAAACGGCACAGGTTGGCATTATGCTGACCATCTATGCATGGGTGGTAGCGCTGATGTCGCTGCCGTTTATGCTGCTGACCAGCCAGATGGAACGTCGTAAGCTGCTGATTGGGCTGTTTGTGGTGTTCATAGCCAGCCATGTGCTGTCATTTATGGCATGGAACTTTACGGTGCTGGTGATCAGCCGCGTCGGCATCGCGTTTGCCCATGCCGTTTTCTGGTCGATCACCGCATCGCTCGCCATTCGTCTCGCCCCGGCGGGGAAACGCGCCCAGGCGCTGAGCCTGATTGCCACCGGAACGGCGCTGGCGATGGTGTTAGGCCTGCCGATCGGGCGCATTGTGGGCCAATACTTCGGCTGGCGCACCACCTTCTTTGCCATCGGCATGGGGGCGCTGATCACCCTGGTGTGTCTGATCAAACTGCTGCCAAAACTGCCCAGCGAACACTCCGGCTCGCTGAAAAGTCTGCCGCTGCTGATGCGTCGACCAGCGCTGATGAGCATCTATCTGCTGACCGTGATTGTGGTGACCGCCCATTACACGGCCTACAGCTATATTGAGCCGTTTGTTCAGGTTGTGGCGGGCTTTAGCGCTAACTTCGCCACCGTTCTGCTGCTGATCCTGGGCGGCGCGGGGATTATCGGCAGCATCCTGTTCGGGAAGCTGGGCAATAAGCACGCGTCTGCGCTTGTAAGCAGTGCGATTGGCCTGCTGCTGGCGTGCCTGCTGTTACTGATGCCTGCGGCAGGCAGCGAGAGTCATCTGGCGATCCTCAGTCTGTTCTGGGGCGTGGCGATCATGATTATTGGTCTGGGAATGCAGGTCAAAGTGCTGGCCCTGGCCCCGGACGCCACGGACGTGGCAATGTCGCTGTTCTCGGGAATTTTTAATCTGGGAATTGGGGCCGGTGCGCTGGTGGGAAATCAGATCAGCCTGCATGTATCGATGTCGGCCATTGGCTATCTCGGGGCGATTCCCGCGCTGATTGCGCTGATCTGGTCGGTGCTTATCTTCCGTAAATGGCCGGTCGCGATGGAAGAACAGACCAGCCACGGTTGACGTTTGTTATGCCGGGTGGCGGCTTCGCCTTACCCGGCCTACGAAGCATTAATATCCGTGTTCTTCATCACCGCCAAGATAACGGAATCTTTCATCTGTCATTTTGGTCTGACAATCATAGATACCGATTCTCGTTGCCAGAGGAGTGGTTGCAGAAGACGCATCGCTTATTTTGCCGCATTTTTTAGCTTTTTCATTGATCCACATGTTCTGCTCCTTTTTCATCGAAGCTTTGACGGAATCAGGAAGATACTTCCATAGTTCGTTTAACTGGCGATCGCTCTCGGAATAATTATGTGCGGCAATATTTAATTTATTATTGAGTTCAGCCTTTTGAAGTTCATCTTTATTCATGGCGAGAGTAGCCATCGCCGCTATTGATTCAGAAATATAATCTTTATTATTGTATTCATATGAAACTGAAATATCTTTTCCGTTATCCGCCATCGCTAACGAGTAGGTAAACTTGTCCCATTGAACGTTATTGTTAAGCACCTTTCCACCATCGTTAATTATACGTCTCAGTCTGTCTGGGTAGGATGCAATGTAACCCATGATTTCAGAAGGCACCGTGAGCGTGACGGTCGCGCTACAGCGCCGCGCCTGCGCTTCGTCATCAGACGATTTTGTTGTGACATTCGCCATTACAATTGCGATTTCATTAGCTTTTGCAATGTAGTCCTTCAGCGGTTTACCGTAGAAATCTGAGGGGTTAGCGAGATAAGCTACCTGTAACTTACTGACTGCATCATCTCTTATTTTTGACTGAGCAGCAGAGATGGCATCATCGCGACCGCATTTGAAATCTGGCGTGGAATCGAACAACCCAGCATTGGCATTTAATGAAAAAAGCAGTGTGCTCACTGCGATAAATGAATATTTTTCTCGCATGTCTATAACCCGAAAAGAAATGAGTGCTGAACGTTACTTTAAGCGGTAATACACAGCAAGGCAGTGGATAATATTAATGCTGAAAAAATTCGATTTTCAGAATGCATTTATATTCATAAGAATTATATCCATTGCGAGTAGGCCGGGTAAGGCGAAGCCGCCACCCGGCAACGTTCTCAATGATACGTCTTAATGATCTCCAGCACGCCGTTAATAATAAACTGCACGCCCATACAGACCAGCAGGAAGCCCATCAGACGGGAGATAGCTTCAATTCCCCCCTTGCCCACCCAGCGCATAATCGCCCCGGAGCTGCGCAATGACCCCCAGACGATAATGGCGATAAGCGCAAAAATGATCGGCGGCGCAACGGTAATAACCCAGTGCGGAAAAGTAACACCATCACGCACCGTTGAGGCGGAACTGATGATCATCGCAATCGTTCCCGGCCCCGCCGTGCTCGGCATGGCTAACGGCACAAACGCGATATTGGCGCTCGGTTCGCTTTCAAGCTCCTCCGATTTGCTTTTGGCTTCCGGCGATTCATGCGCTTTATGCGCCGGGAACAGCATCCGGAAACCAATAAACGCCACAATCAGCCCACCGGCGATACGCAGACCGGGAATCGAAATACCAAAAGTATTCATCACCAGTTGTCCGGCGTAATAAGCCACCATCATAATCGCGAAGACGTAGACGGAGGCCATCCTCGACTGCTGGTTGCGCTCCGCGCTGTTCATGTTACCCGCCAGCCCCAGAAAGAGCGCCACGGTCGTTAACGGGTTCGCCAGCGGAAGCAACACCACCAGCCCAAGCCCCACTGCTTTAATCAAATCCAACATAATGCACCGCAGTCCTTATCCTTATTCATTACCGCAATTATAGGGGGAAAGTCTCGTCCTGAGCTATCCGCGCAACGTAACCATAATTGTCCGGCGTAACTAATAACCCCAGATTATCTATATGATTTAAAAGCGTACAGAAAAAGTTCCTGAAGCGTTTTAGCAATTCGTGGCATCAGCTGATCCATTCAGTTGACTTATACTTGCCTGAGCAATAATATCTGCCGTGACTAAACTACTTGCCAGGGCAACCATTGTGAAAAGCACCAGTGATCTCTTTAACGACATAATCCCACTGGGTCGTCTTATTCATATGGTTAACCAGAAAAAAGATCGCCTGCTCAATGACTACCTGTCACCGCTGGATATCACCGCAACACAGTTCAAAGTGCTGTGTTCCATTCGCTGCGAAGTGTGTATTACGCCGGTTGAGCTGAAAAAGGTGCTCTCTGTCGATCTGGGTGCGTTAACCCGCATGCTGGATCGTCTCGTCTGCAAAGGATGGATAGAACGAAGCCCTAACCCGAATGACAAACGTGGCGTACTGGTGAAACTGACCAGCGATGGCGCGGCCATGTGTGAGCAATGTCATCAATTAGTAGGACAAACACTGCACCAGGAACTGACAAAAAACTTAACGGCAGATGAAGTGGCAACGCTTGAGCTTTTACTCAAGAAAATCCTGCCGTAAACAGAAAAAGAGGTATGACGATGTCCAGACGCAATACTGACGCTATTACCATTCATAGCATTTTGGACTGGATCGAAGATAACCTGGAATCTCCACTTTCCCTTGAGAAAGTGTCTGAGCGTTCAGGTTACTCAAAATGGCACCTGCAACGGATGTTTAAAAAAGAGACTGGCCATTCATTAGGACAATATATTCGCAGCCGTAAGCTGACGGAGATTGCCCAAAAACTGAAAGAAAGCAATGAGCCGATCCTCTATCTGGCGGAACGCTACGGATTTGAATCGCAACAAACCCTGACGCGTACGTTCAAGAACTACTTTGACGTGCCGCCTCATAAGTACCGTATTACCAGTATGCCGGGTGAATCCCGTTATCTGTATCCGCTAAAACATTGCAGTTAATCATCGCCTGTTAAGACGTAACCGAGGAAATCATGAAATTTATCGTCTCCGCCGCCCTCACCTTGCTGGTGCTGGTTTCCGGCCAGAGCTTCGCGGAGCAAACCCCCAGTGCGGGGCAGCAAAATAATCGTGACACCATGATTATGCCGTCCACGCAAAACCAGTCGCCCTGGGACTTCAATCACATGGGCGCTGGCAGCGACAAATCCGACGAATTAGGCGTGCCGTATTATAATCACGACCTGTAATTCGTTTTTGCCCCGCTAATGCGGGGCTTTTTTCTGCCTTAACTCCGCACCCGCGTCGCCCGACGCACCCGCAAGCCAAAGACGTTGATATACAGCCCGGCCATAATCAGCCCTGCGCCACACAGTTGCAGCGCGCTGAGCGTTTCATCCAGCAACAGTGCGGCGCTGGCAAGCCCGACTACCGGTACCAGCAGCGATAACGGCGCCACGCGCCAGGTTTCATAGCGTCCGAGCAGCGATCCCCAGATGCCGTAGCCAATGATTGAGGCGACTAATGCCAGGTAGATCAGCGACAAAATGGTCGTCAGGTCGATCTCCACCAGGCTTTTCAGCATCACCTGCGGTCCATCCAGAATAAACGACGCGACCATAAACGGCACAATGGGGATCAACGCGCTCCAGACCACCAGCGACATGATCCCAGGACGCGACTCATGCTGCATTATCAGCTTGTTAAAGATGTTGCCGCACGCCCAGCTCAGCCCTGCCGCCAGGGTGAGCATAAAGCCCAGCAGCGCGACATGCTGACCGTTGAGGCTGCCTTCTATCAGCACCAGCACGCCAAAGACCGCAAGGCTAATACCCGCCAGCTGTTTGCCCTGCAAACGTTCGCCAAAGACAAACGCGCCGAGAATAATGGTAAAGAAAGCCTGCACCTGAAGCACCAGCGAAGCCAGACCCGCAGGCATACCGAATTTGATGGCGCAAAAAAGAAACGCAAACTGACCAAAGCTGATGGTGAGGCCGTAGCCCAGCAGAAGCTTCAGGGGAATCTTTGGGCGGGCAACGAACAGCAGCGCCGGGAAGGCCACCAGCAGGAAGCGCAGACCCGCCAGCATGAGTGGAGGCATGTTGTGCAACCCCATTTTGATGACCACAAAATTGAGTCCCCACACCACGACAACCAGTAACGCTAACAGCCCGTCTTTCCGCGTCATTTTCCGCCCCTGAATTATTAAATTTTTGTAAACACTTCAAGGTAACAGAAAAAATACCCCCGCGAGAAGATCATTAATTCTGGTACTGAGGAGAAGCACTTGCGGATAAATTGGGTGCTATACAAGCTGCCGATGCCATGATAATCCTGTAATAACACAACAAAAAAAGCATAAGCATTTGTCGGGCAGGAAAATGAAACCATCAATCAGGCGCTCAACCGCAGCGCTACTGGCATCGTCATTGTTATTAACAATTGGCCGCGGGGCAACGCTGCCCTTTATGACCATATATCTCACACGCGTGTACGATATGAGCGTGGAGAATATTGGCTATGCCCTTACCGTGGCGTTGACCATTGGCGTGGTGTTTAGCCTGGGGTTTGGCATCCTGGCGGACAAGTTCGACAAAAAACGCTATATGCTGGTCGCCATCGTGGCCTTTATCGCCGGGTTTGTGGCCATTCCGCTGGTGAATAACGTGACGCTGGTGGTGTTGTTCTTTGCCCTGATTAACTGCGCCTATTCCGTCTTCTCAACGGTGCTGAAAGCGTGGTTTGCCGACGTGCTGACCTCCAGCGAAAAGGCGCGCGTTTTCTCACTCAACTACAGTTTCCTGAACATCGGCTGGACGATTGGGCCGCCGGTTGGCACTCTACTGGTGATGTACAGCCTGCAACTGCCGTTCTGGCTGGCGGCCTTCTGCGCCGCACTGCCGCTCGGGTTTATCCATTTCTTTGTGCAGAAAAGCGTAGCGTCTGACAGCGTGGAGGAAAAAGCGCCGTGGCAGCCCTCGGTGCTGCTGAAGGACCGGGCGCTGTTCTGGTACACGCTCTCCGGCCTGCTGGCGTCCTATGTGGGCGGATCGTTCGCCAGCTGCATTTCCCAGTATGTCCTCGCCGCGTATGCGGACAGCGATTTCGCAGAAAAGGTGGTGGCCGTTGTGTTGCCCGTCAACGCGGTGGTGGTGGTCACCCTGCAATACGCGCTTGGCCGCAAGATCTCCGCCAGCAACATCCGCCCGCTAATGACAGCCGCAACGCTCTTTTTCATCCTCGGGCTGGGCGGGTTTATGCTTTCCGGCGAGAACCTGCTTTACTGGGGGATTGCGGCGGCGATTTTCACCCTGGGTGAAATTATTTATGCCCCGGGTGAATACATGCTGATCGACAATATCGCCCCGCCGGGCATGAAGGCGAGCTACTTCTCCGCCCAGGCGCTGGGCTGGCTGGGCGCAGCGGCGAACCCGATGATCACCGGGCTCATCCTGACCCATCTGCCGCACTGGTCGTTATTTATTATTATGATGGCCGCCATTATTGCGGCGTGGCTGATGGTTTTGCGCGGGATGCGCGTGAAAAGTGAAGATAGCGTGTCGGGTGGCGCTGCGCTTACCCGACCGGGAAAACCCTAATCCCACGCCGGGTAAGGCTAAGCCCCCACCCGGCAAATCCAACAGCCTAGTGGTGCAACATCTCCTCCACCACCTGCTCTTTGTACATCTCGTTCGGGTAGTAGGTCGGCCAGTTATCCATCTCTTTCAGCAGCGCCTCGTGGGAGGTGTTGCCCATAAAGATATGGAAGTGTGAAGAGGCTTTCGGCCCGATGGTATGATCGCTGAACTGCACAAACTTAGGCGCCTGGCTTGCCTTATCCTTACATTCAAACAGGTAGCGCACGCCTTTTTTCCCCGACGCATAGGTCAGAATTTTATAGCCGCTGTAGTCGTAGCGGCAGCTGCTCACCGTTTTGCCTCTGTGGAATTCCATCACGTTGTTTTCAATGCCGATGGCGTCCACGTCCGTCGCGTAGCCCTTACGGTAGTAGGCTTTCACCTCGGCAGCGGATTTTTCCCCCTTCTGCGCTTTCTTTTCGAAAACCGGATCCAGCGAACCATCAAGCAGGAACGGGTAAACAGACTGCCAGGTCCCGTCCCAGTCAGACAGCGTCCTGTCCCTGACGTCTTTATCCTCAAAGACGCCGTTTGCCGCCTTCTGTTCCGCCTCCGTCATCTGATGACCGTGCGAATGGGCAAAAAGCGAGCCGCTTACCAGCAGCGTTCCCAGAGTCAGCGCAATTTTTCCAAGTTGTGCAGCCACAGCAAAACCCTCATTCCGTGTTATAAGAATGAGGATGTTATAGTATAACATTTCAGATCGCAACCAGTCCGCGAACCCCCTCCTGCTCCATGTTCTCACCGCGCCCCTGCTGGACGATGCTGCCGCGCGACATCACCAGATAGCTGTCGGCCAGCTCCGCCGCAAAATCATAAAACTGCTCCACCAGCAGGATCGCCATATCCCCCCGGTTCGCCAGGCTGCGGATCACCTGCCCAATCTCTTTAATTACCGACGGCTGTATACCTTCCGTGGGTTCATCCAGGATCAGTAACCGTGGACGGCTCGCCAGCGCGCGACCAATCGCCAGCTGCTGCTGCTGACCACCGGAAAGATCGCCTCCGCGACGGTGTTTCATCTCCTTCAGCACCGGGAAAAGCTGCCAAATCTCCTCCGGCACGCTCCTTGCGTTTCCCGCGGAGAAGCGCGACAGTCCCATCAGCAGGTTTTCTTCTACGGTCAGACGCGGAAAAATCTCCCGCCCCTGCGGAACATACGCCACGCCGGACTGCACCCGCTGGTGCGGTTTACTGTGAGTGATGGTCTTTCCCTGCCAGACCACCTCCCCGGCTTTCACCGGGATCAGCCCCATCAGGCACCTCAGCAGTGTGGTTTTCCCCACCCCGTTGCGCCCCAGCAGGCAGGTAACTTCCCCGACCACCGCCTCAAAGCTCACCCCGCGCAGAATATGACTTCCGCCGTAGTACTGATTCAGCTCGTTAACCTGTAACATCCCCTCTCCTTAGCGTCCCAGATAGACGTCGATCACCTGCTCATTGGCCTGTACCTCGCGAAGCGAGCCTTCTGCCAGTACGCGCCCCTGATGCAGCACCGTGACGTGGTCGGCGATGGTCTCGACGAAGCCCATATCGTGCTCAACCACCATCAGCGAATGCTTGCCTGCCAGAGTTCGGAACAGCTCGGCTGTGTATTCCGTCTCTGCGTCGGTCATACCGGCGGCGGGTTCGTCCAGCAGCAACAGATGCGGATCCTGCACCAGCAGCATGCCGATCTCCAGAAACTGCTTCTGCCCGTGGGAAAGCAGCCCGGCGCGGCGATCGCGCTCGCTGCCAAGCCGCAGCAAAACCAACATCTCGTCAATGCGGTCGCGCTGCTCGCCGCTGAGTGTTGCCCGCAGGCTCGCCCAGACGGACCTGTCGGCTTTCATGGCGATTTCGAGGTTTTCCCCTACGGTCAGCGCTTCAAACACGGTCGGCTTCTGGAACTTACGGCCAATGCCCTGACGGGCAATGGCCGCCGGTTCAAGGGCTGTCAGATCGATGGACTGATCGTAAATAGCCTTCCCGCTTTTTGGCCGGGTTTTGCCGGTGATCACGTCCATCAGCGTAGTTTTACCGGCGCCGTTAGGGCCAATGATGCAGCGCAATTCTCCAACGCCGATATTAAGTGAGAGATCGGTCAACGCCTGAAAACCATCGAAACTGACGTTAATGGCCTCAAGCTGCAACACAGGATCGGTCTGCTCACGGTAACGATCGCCCGGTAGCTGGCGGGTAAAGAGTCCTTCAGAGGGCTGCATTAATTATCTCCCTTACGAAACAGACCGAACACGCCGCGCGGTAAAAAGAGCGTCACGGCGATGAAAATCAGCCCAAGAAACAGTTGCCAGTACTCCGGCATCGCCACGGTGAAAACGCTCTTCGCACCATTGACCAGCGCCGCACCAATCACCGGGCCTACCAGGGTGCCGCGCCCGCCCAGCGCCACCCAGATGGCCGCTTCAATCGAGTTGGTCGGCGACATTTCACCCGGGTTGATAATGCCCACCTGCGGAACGTACAGCGCTCCCGCCAGGCCACACAGCACGGCGGAAAGCGTCCAGACCAGCAGCTTGAAGCCGCGCGGATCGTAGCCGCAGAACGTCAGACGGTTTTCGGCATCGCGCACCGCCGTTAAAATGCGGCCAAACTTACTCTTCGCCAGCGCGTAGCCTGTGCCCAGGGCCAGAAGCAGCAGCATGACCGTTGCCAAAGCCGGTTTCGTTGCGAAAGAACAGCAGGATGCCCGCATAGGTCAGCGCCTGGGTCATGATGGAGAAATAGACCCCTTTGATCTTCGAGCGGAAAGCAAACCAGCCGAAGACCAGCGCCAGCAGGCCGGGGATCGTCACGATTAACACCAGCGCCCAGGCGAAATGCTGCGTTCCCCACCAGAACCAGGGCAGTTCGCTCCACGAGAGAAACGACATAAACGCGGGCAGCCCGTCCCCGGCCGCCTGGCGCATCAGGTACATGCCCATCGCATAGCCGCCCAGGGCGAAGAATATGCCGTGCCCCAGCGAGAGCATACCGGCATAGCCCCAGACCAGATCGAGGGCCACGGCGACAACCGCGTAGCAGAGGATCTTGCCGATAAGCGTCAACATCCACGTCGAAACGGCCAGCGGATGGGTGGCGGGTAACAGCGCGAGAAAAGGCAGCACCAGCAGCGCCGCAACCAGCAGACTGCCGAAGATTTGCGCGGTGCGCGGTGCCCTGCGCGCCAGAGTTAAGGTCAATGGCTGGCTCATCAGTCTGTCACCCTCCCTTTAAGTGCGAATAACCCCTGCGGACGTTTCTGGATAAACAGAATGATCGCCACCAGAATCAGGATCTTGCCCAGCACGGCGCCCATCTGCGGTTCAAGAATTTTATTGAAGATCCCCAGACCAAAGGCCGCCGCGACGCTACCGGCCAGCTGGCCGACGCCGCCGAGCACCACCACCAGGAACGAATCGATGATGTATCCCTGGCCCAGCTCCGGCCCAACGTTGCCCAGCTGGGACAACGCCACGCCGCCCAACCCGGCAATGCCGGACCCGAGGCCAAACGCCAGCATATCTACCCGTCCGGTGGGAACACCGCAGCAGGCCGCCATGCTGCGGTTTTGCGTCACCGCCCGCACGTTGAGACCCAGACGCGTTTTGTTCAGAATGAGCCAGGTGAAGAACAGCACCAGCAGTACAAAGCCGAGCACCACAATACGGTTCCAGGGCAGCGTCAGGTTGGCGAAAACCTGCATCCCGCCGGACAGCCAGGCCGGGTTAGCGACCTCAAGGTTCTGGGCGCCAAAGGTCATTCGCACCAGCTGGATAAGCATCAGGCTGATCCCCCAGGTGGCGAGCAGGGTTTCCAGCGGGCGGCCATACAGATGGCGTATCACCGTGCGCTCCAGCACCATTCCGATGCCTGCGGTCAGGCAAAACGCCACCGGCAGCGCCACCACCGGATAGAGCGCCAGCCACTGAGGCATCCACTGCGCCATTGCCTGCTGCACCATCCAGGTGGCATACGCCCCGAGCATCAGCATCTCGCCGTGGGCCATGTTAATCACCCCCAGCAGACCATAGGTGATAGCCAGCCCGAGCGCGGCCAGCAAGAGTACCGACCCCAACGACAGGCCCATGAAGGCCTGCCCCAGCAGTTCGCCCCACATCAGCCGGTGCTGAATACGCTCCAGGCTCTCAGCGGCGGCGGCACGTACCCGTGCGTCCGGCTCGGTTTGTGTCCGGGTGAACGGCGTCAGCGTGGCCTGCACGTCCGGATCGTCAGACTGTCCCAACAGCTCAACAGCCTTGAGCCGTACTTCAGCCTGTGGGCTCGTCAGCTGGAGGTTTGCCAGCGCCAGCATCAGCGAGTGTCGGGTGACGTCGTCCGTTTCGCTACTGGCCCGCTGTTGCAGAAAGCCGAGCATATCCGGCTGTGCGTCACGCTGAAGTTGCCGCGCGGCATGACGCCTTTCGGTGACACTGTCACTGACAAGCTGATGCGTCGCCAGCGCCGTGACGGTTAACACGCGCAGTCGGTTGGTCAGCCGCACGGCTTTGGTCGTGCCTTCGGCGCTCTTTGCCGCGCCCAGGGCAACCATTTCGCCGTCGATGCGGGTAAATGCCTTCTTCTGGCTGTCGGTATAAAGGTTCTCCTGTTGCAGCGCCTTAAGCAGCGGCAAACGTGCAGGTTCCGGCGTGGCTGCCCAGCGGATCAGCATGGCGGTTTGCTGGCTGCGGCTAGCGGCAACGAAATCATCGGCATCCGATGCCTGCGCCATCCCTGGCAGCAGTCCGGTAAGCCACACAATCGCAATCATCATGCGTATGGCGTTCATGACGTCTCTCCCTGGTGGTGGCTTAGTTGCTGGCGGTTTTCATCGGCTGGTCAGGCTTTTTGTCATTCCCGGCGATAAACGGGCTCCACGGCTGAGCGCGTACCGGCTGTTCGGTTTGCCAGACGACGTTGAACTGGCCGTTGCCTTCAATTTCACCAATCATGACGGGCTTATGCAGGTGGTGGTTGGTGGCGTCCATGGTCAGCGTAAAGCCGGACGGCGCGTTGAACGACTGGCCCGCCATTGCCGCGCGCACTTTGTCCACGTCGGTTGTTCCCGCTTTTTCAACCGCCTGCGCCCACATATGCAGGCCAACGTAAGTCGCTTCCATCGGATCGTTGGTGACCACGGTATCGGCATTCGGCAGCTTATGGGCTTTCGCGTAGGCTTTGTAAGCCGCGACAAAGGTCTGGTTGGTCGGGTTGTCGACGGATTCAAAGTAATTCCACGCCGCCAGGTTACCCACCAGCGGTTTGGTATCAATGCCGCGCAGTTCTTCCTCGCCCACCGAGAACGCCACCACCGGCACGTCCGTGGCTTTCAGCCCCTGGTTCGCCAGTTCTTTAT